>Ga0222713_10000313_pt1 | contig 54285 bp, 48 predicted proteins | sample C33_649DmetaG_FD_165061 | JGI IMG/M metagenome (GOLD analysis project Ga0222713, IMG submission 165061) | Estuarine water microbial communities from San Francisco Bay, California, United States - C33_649D | ecosystem: Environmental > Aquatic > Marine > Unclassified | place: USA: California...
ACGTGGTCTTCATGTAAGGGCACGAACTTTTCCTTTTTTCCAGATAAACTATTATAAATAACGAGTTGGTGGTCTGACTTCACGCGTTTGATTTGATTTACACAAAGGTAGAAAAAGCCCTCAAATAAGCTTAATTCGAATGCGAAATCCATTCGGGATTATTATTAATTTTGACCATGAACAAATGGACGCTTATTGTCCCTGCTGGAGGGGTTGGTAGTCGCATAGGGGCAAATCGTCCGAAGCAATACCTTGAAATTGCCGGACACCCGATTCTTATTTACACTCTGAAGGCCCTGGATAAGCATTTTAATCAGCCAAAATTTATAATAGCAATGGCTACGGAATGGGTAGAATACTTGGCTCCCTTTTTAAAAGACGCTGGTTTACATGATCGATGCACCATTGTTGAGGGGGGGAAAGAACGGTACGACTCTGTTAAAAATGCCTTACAAAAAGTGACAACACCTTGGGTGGGTGTTCACGATGCGGTGCGTCCATTTGTGTCAAAACAAACGATTGAACGCCTCTGTGAATCAATCGTTAATCACGCTGCTGTTATTCCGGTGATTGAGCTCACGGAATCACTTCGACATAAAACATCTAGTGGAACAGAGGCCGTGGACCGCGCTTTGTTTATGAAGGTACAAACGCCTCAGTGTTTTCATTTAGAACACCTTCATGCCGCCTATGAACATCCATTCAACCAAACAGTTACAGATGATGCGCGTTTGGTGGAGCAAACGGGAGTAACGATTCATACCGTTTCAGGGAACGCTGAGAACATCAAAATCACTACGCCCACAGATTTAATGCTTGCAACCCACTTATTAACCACTCAATGATTGAACCGCCATGTCTCAAATCTGGCGACACTGTTTACATTACCGCGCCAGCTAAAGCAATTGAAGAATCGTTTATATTCGCGGCAAAAAAAACGCTCGAATCTTGGGGGTTAAACGTTCGGATCTCTCCGCACTGTTTAGGGCAATTCCATTATTTTTCCGGCAGCGATGAAGAGCGGTTGGCTGATTTTCAAATTGGATTAGACGACCCAAGTATTAAAGCCATACTATGCGCCCGAGGCGGATATGGGTGTGTTCGGCTTGTGGAGCGCTTAAATTGGGATTTATTTAAAAAATTTCCAAAGTGGGTTATTGGGTTTAGCGATATAACTGTTTTTCATCAAAAGATACATCGGCTAGGAATAGAGAGCATACACGGCATCATGCCCTTAGGGATTGTTGAGGGATCGGATGCGGCAAAAGAAACGCTTAAAAACACCCTGTTTGGAGCGTCCTATACATTAGAGGCTCCTTATGTTTCAGAGAATATTGCAGGGGATGCCCTGGGGGAATTGGTGGGGGGAAACATGGCTATTGTTACGAGTTTATTAGGAACCTCCTTATCCTATTCGTTTAAAAACAAGGTTTTAGTGCTTGAGGATGTCGGAGAACATGTGTACAAAATTGATCGAATGCTCAATTCGTTGGAGCTTTCGGGTGCGTTTAAACAAATTAATGGCCTGGTATTGGGAGGATTTACGGAAATAGAAGACACCGATGTTCCGTTTGGAAAAACCATTAAAGAGTTAGTCCTTGAAAAGGTTCAAGATTTAGGAATACCTGTAGCCTTCGAACTTCCGGTTGGGCACATCAAAGATAATCAAGCCATTATTTTGGGAAGAACCGCGGTATTGAAAGTTACAGAAACAAAAACCACCCTCCTTATCTAAAATGAATATAAATAAAAACCTAATTTTTATTCGATTGTTCTAAGCCTTAACTTTGCACCTGATAATTTAAATACTTATGTCTGTACGAACCGCTTTTTCATCATCCATCATTAAGAAAGTTTGGATGGCCCTTACGGGACTTTTTCTGTGCTCTTTCCTAGTTGGTCACTTAGCAGGAAACATGCAACTTATTCTCAAAACTGGTGAAGAAGGGCGAAGAGCCTTCAATGAATACGCCTATTTTATGGCACACAACCCATTTATTAAGGTGCTTTCTTACGTGACTTATTTCTCAATTATATTTCATGCAATTCATGGCTTTTATTTAACCTATCAAAACAAAAAAGCTCGCCCTCTCGGTTATGCATATACCAAACCAAGTGCAAACAGTTCGTTTCCGTCACGTTATATGGCGGTTTTAGGCACATTGATTTTAGTATTCATTGTGACACATATGGCGAATTTTTGGTGGCGGGCAAAAATTAAAGAAGACATTCCTTTACATTATAAAACCATCACTAAAGAGCAAATGCAACAACGAATTAAGTTCACTTACATCTTAACGACTAAAGGAGACTACATGCCCTTCAGTGTAAAAGAAGAGAATTCTGGCATGTACTACGATTTACGAACTGGTCAGCCCTTAATTAATAGTGCTGACTCCTGCATGTTTAAAATAAAAAATCATCAAGAATTATATGACAAGGACACCGATTTAAAAATCGCGGATGGGTACAAAGATTTGCATACTGTAGTAATGGACTTTTTCAATCCAGATAAAAACGAATTGGCCCTTGCATATTTGCTATTATACGTAGTTTCAATGGCGGTACTTTCATTCCACTTATGGCATGGCTTTGCTTCTGGATTTCAATCTCTTGGATTAAACCACAAACGATACACACCGCTTATAAATGGCGCTGGTAAACTCTTTGCGCTTGCCGTGCCAGGTATGTTTGCCTTAATTACCATTTTAATTTATTTGAAATAACGACTTAATCTTATAACGATGTCAAATTTAGATGCTAAGATTCCGGAAGGACCATTATCAGAAAAATGGACCAACCATAAAAACCACATGAAATTAGTGGCGCCAAATAACCGACCAAAAATAGATGTGATTGTTGTTGGAACGGGATTAGCAGGAGCCTCTGCCGCTGCTTCATTGGGTGAAATGGGCTACAATGTAAAGGCGTTTTGCTTTCAAGATTCTCCGCGTAGAGCACACTCCATTGCTGCACAAGGTGGAATTAATGCTGCTAAAAATTACCAAAATGATGGTGATTCTGTATATCGCTTATTTTATGACACCATTAAAGGGGGCGACTACCGTGCGCGTGAAGCAAATGTGCACCGCTTAGCAGAGGTTTCGGGAAATATTATTGATCAATGTGTTGCCCAAGGGGTTCCTTTCGCTCGAGAATACGGCGGCTTATTGGATAACCGTTCTTTTGGAGGAACGCAGGTGCAACGTACATTCTATGCTGCAGGGCAAACAGGACAACAGCTTTTATTGGGTGCCTATTCTGCACTGTCACGTCAAATCGGATTGGGACGCGTTAAAATGTACCACCGTCATGAGATGTTAGATTTAGTTGTGGTTGACGGAAAAGCACGAGGAATCATTGCCAGAAACTTGGTAACCGGAGAAATCGAAAGACACAGTGCACACGCCGTGGTAATTGCTTCAGGTGGGTACGGAAACGTTTATTTCCTTTCAACCAACGCTATGGGAAGTAATGTTTCTGCAGCATGGAAAGTACACAAGCGAGGAGCATATTTTGCCAATCCGTGTTTCGTTCAGATTCATCCAACATGTATTCCGGTGCACGGAACCAACCAGTCTAAATTAACCTTAATGTCTGAGTCCTTAAGAAACTCTGGCCGCATTTGGGTACCTGCTAAAAAAGAAGACGCAGAAGCCATCCGAGAAGGGCGATTAAAACCAACGCAAATTGCAGAAGGAGACCGGGATTATTTCTTAGAACGCAGATACCCTGCCTTTGGAAACCTTGTGCCTCGTGACGTGGCTTCACGGGCGGCAAAGGAGCGTTGTGATGCTGGATTTGGTATTGAAGCAAATGATACCAATGAAGGTGTTTATTTGGATTTCTCCTCTGAAATCAGAAGCAAGGGTAAGCAGGCGGCGTTCGCAAAAGGCGACCATAATCCATCAGAAGAAACCATTCTTGCAATGGGTAAAAAATGGATTGAAGAGAAGTACGGGAACTTATTTCAGATGTATGAGAAAATCACCGATGAAAACCCGTACGAAACACCTATGAAAATTTATCCCGCGGTTCACTATACCATGGGAGGTGTTTGGGTTGATTATAACCTTCAGAGCACCATTCCTGGATGTTTCGTCACTGGAGAGGCAAATTTCTCGGACCACGGAGCGAATCGATTGGGCGCTTCCGCATTAATGCAGGGCTTGGCAGATGGATACTTTGTGTTGCCTTACACTTTATCAAATTACTTGGCAGAAGACATCCGAACAGGAACCATTTCTACAGATGCGCCGGAATTCGAAGAGGCTGAACGTGCAGTAACCGAACGAATTCAACTATTCTTAAACAACAAGGGAACTAAATCGGTTGACTATTTCCACAAGAAATTAGGGTTAATTATGTGGAACAAAGTAGGTATGGGACGAAATGAAGCGGGATTAAAAGAGGCGATAGATGAGATTAAGGCGCTGCGCGAGGCCTTCTATGCGGATGTTTTTGTTCCTGGCGAAGCTAACGAAATGAACACAGAGCTTGAAAAAGCATTGCGTGTAGCAGATTTCATCGAATTAGGTCAGCTCATGGCTGTTGATGCATTGAGCCGTAATGAATCCTGTGGTGGACATTTCCGTGAAGAATATCAAGATGCTGAAGGAGAAACACTGCGCGATGATAAAAACTTTAAAATGGTGGCCGCATGGGAATACCAAGGTGGTGATGCAAAACAAGCAACCTTACACAAAGAAGAATTAAAATACGAGTTCATTAAAATTGCAGCGAGAAACTACAAATAAAGAAACGACTTATGGCAACTAAATTCATTAATATTACCCTTAAAATTTGGCGTCAAAAAAATAGCCAAGCCAAAGGAAGCCTTGAAACGTATAAACTGGACCATGTGTCTACTGATAGTTCGTTTTTGGAAATGCTTGACCAATTAAACGAGCAACTTATAAACAACAACGAATCTCCGGTAGCCTTTGATCACGATTGCAGAGAAGGAATTTGCGGGATGTGTTCGTTATATATCAATGGTAGAGCTCATGGACCTGATACGGGGACGACTACCTGTCAATTACACATGCGTAAATTCAATGATGGAGAGACTATTTACATTGAGCCGTGGAGGTCAAAAGCCTTTCCAATTATCAAAGATTTGGTGGTTGATCGCTCCGCATTTGATCGCATTCAACAGGCGGGCGGATTTGTTTCTGTAAATACCTCAGGAAGAACCATGGATGCCAATGCAATTCCTGTTGCAAAAAGTGACGCAGATAAGGCTTTTGAGGCTGCTGCGTGCATTGGGTGTGGCGCGTGTGTTGCTGCGTGTAAAAACAGTTCTGCGATGCTCTTTGTCGGCGCCAAAGTATCTCAATATGCGCTATTACCGCAAGGTCAGGTTGAGGGCCGTGAACGGGTTCTCAACATGGTTCGCCAAATGGATGAGGAAGGTTTTGGAAATTGCACGAATACTGGGGCTTGTGAAGTAGAGTGTCCAAAAGGAATCTCTATTGAAAACATAGCTCGTATGAACAGAGAACTGATTAAAGCTGCTGTAAGCAGTGATAAAGAATAAAACTAGCCAAATGATGTCATAAAAAAAGGGAAGCTCGGCTTCCCTTTTAACAATTGTTTTTTTTTATTTCAGTTGTTTATTCTCGTCCTTATACCAGCCCGTATTCTCTGATGACTCTACCGGTACATTTGCCTTATTACTTAATTTGTTTTGAATGTACATCCAATATCCAAAGCCAAAAAATCCAAGGAAAAGAAGGAAATTATTGAAATAATTCTGAATGAATTCAAAAAATCCAAACGCCCATTGAAATAAGTCTCCAAGTTTATATACAAATTCTGTCCACATACGAGTAATTTTTTACAAAGAAACAAAAAAAAAATTACTATTAAATTTCTCCGATTAATTCTAAGGTGTTCTTCGCTGCTATTTGCTCGGCTTGCTTTTTTGAACTAGCCTTTCCGCTCCCAAAATCACGTTTATTGATTTGAATACAAACATCATATTCCCAAGCACCATGCATATGTTGCTCATCCATAAGAATAAAGTCAATTTTCATGCGCTTCTTTTGGCACCAAATAATTAACCTCGACTTAAAGTCTATTTCCTCCTCAAGCAGCTTATTTAAATCTACAAACTTTCTGAGAACATGGTTTTGCAAGCTTTTCTTTGCAGCATCGAATCCCCCGTCTAAATAAATGGCTCCAATGATGGCTTCAAATGCATTTCCCTCTAATGTTGAAACATTTAAATTTCTAGATTGGTTATAATTCAGTACCGTTCGAATCTGCATTTTTTCTCCAATATAAGCGAGGGTTTTTCTGTTAACCACCTTAGACTTTAACTTAGTTAAATAACCCTCATCATTTCCGGGGAACATCTTAAATAAATACTCTGCAACAACCGCATCAAGTATTGCATCACCCAAAAATTCTAACCGCTCATTTGATTCTATCTCACTTTTTATATCGCCAGAACTATGAGAAACGGCCAAGTTAAAATATACTAAAGCGGTTGGTCGATATCCGAAATGGTTGATAATAAATTTTATCAAAAGGAGTTCCTTTGCCGACTTTTTCCTGTTAAGAAATCCGAATTTTACGACCAATTAACCAACAAATTTCTTGACAACCACACTCGTATTGTGACCGCCAAAACCAAAGGTATTAGATAATGCAAAATTCACGGTTCGATGTTGCGGGGCATTGAAAGTAAAATTCAATTTGGGGTCAATTTCTGGATCATCTGTAAAATGATTGATCGTCGGTGGGACAATGTCATTTTTAACTGCCAAAATACACGCAATTGCTTCTATGGCTCCGGCTGCCCCTAATAGGTGCCCTGTCATTGATTTAGTCGAAGAAATATTCAAATCATATGCGTGTTCACCAAAAACAGCTTGAATTGCTTTTACTTCCGCGATATCTCCTAATGGCGTAGAGGTACCATGAACATTAATATAGTCTACTTGATTCGGGCTAATCTCTGCGTCTTCAAGAGCGGCAAGCATGGTGTTTCGAGCGCCAATTCCTTCAGGATGTGGGGCGGTCATGTGATAAGCATCACCAGACATTCCTCCTCCGGCTACCTCGGCATAAATCGTTGCGCCTCGCTTTACGGCATGCTCATATTCCTCAAGAATCAATGCTCCGGCCCCTTCGCCTAACACAAAGCCGTCCCTTTCAACATCAAACGGACGTGAAGCCGTCTCTGGATTATCATTTCTTGTAGAAAGGGCCTTGAGGGCATTAAACCCCCCCATTCCCATTTCATTTACGGCCGCCTCCGAACCTCCTGTAATGATTGCATCTGCCTTTCCTAATCGAATTAAATTAAATGCGTCAATGATCGCATTATTAGATGAAGCACACGCCGAAACAGTAACGTAATTTGGCCCACGAAATCCGTACTTTATTGAAATCTGCCCCGCAGCAATGTCTGCTATCATTTTTGGAATGAAAAACGGATTGAAGCGCGGCGTTCCATCTCCTTCGAAAAAAGCTTTAGCTTCGTCTTGAAAGGTTTTTAAACCCCCAACGCCCGAACCCCAAACTACGCCAATACGGTCATTATTCGGATTGGATTCAATTAGTCCTGAATTATCTACTGCCTCCATAACTGAAACCATGGCATATTGCGTAAACTGATCCATTTTACGCGCTTCTTTTTTGTCAATGAACTGCTCTACATCAAAGCCCTTCACCTCACATGCGAATTGTGTTTTAAATAAGGAAGCATCAAATTGTTTAATGGGTGCAGCACCGCTTTTTCCGGCAAGCAAATTATTCCAATATTCTGAAACTGAATTACCGATAGGTGTAAGCGCACCAAGACCGGTTACAACTACTCGCTTTAACTGCATGCTGTAATCCTTTAAAGATTGGAAGTTGGGTTACTTTACTTCGCGTTGCTTTCAATGTACGAAACCGCATCGCCAACAGTTTGGATGGTTTCGGCTTGATCGTCTGGAATAGAAATACCAAATTGCTTTTCAAATTCCATAATTAACTCTACGGTATCTAAAGAGTCGGCACCTAAGTCGTTGGTGAAGCTTGCTCCATCCATTACTTCAGATTCTTCAACATTTAATTTGTCTACAATGATTGCAATCACTTTACTTCTGATATCAGACATCTTTTTATTTTTTAAGGGTTTTAAGCATGCAAAGAAAAAAAACAAACTCCAAATTATCAAGATTATTTCCGATTATTTATCAACGAAACCAATACTAATAACTCTAAAAACCCGCTTCTTTTGTTATTTTTGCCAATGATGCGGCCATTAAACCTAGTGCTTTTCATCTCTGGAAGAGGCTCTAATGCTAGAAATATCGCTCATTATTTCAATAAGCACGAATATATTTCTGTAACGGGAATTATTAGTAGTAGCGAAAATTCTGAAATTAAGGAATTTTGTAATAAAAATAAGATGTTTTATGCTCAAAACACGCCGTGGGATGAACAAAAAGCAATCCATCTGCTCGATAATCAGGCGTGTGATTTGATTATTTTAGCCGGTTTTTTAAAGAAAATAAGTGCTGTTTTAATTTCCAAATACCCCGATCGTATTTTAAACATTCACCCCTCTCTCCTTCCTAAATTTGGTGGAGTAGGAATGTATGGGCGCCGCATTCATGAAGAAGTGCATGCAAAACAAGAAAGTGAAACCGGAATTACCATTCACCTGGTTAATGAACGCTATGATGAGGGTAGAATTTTAGAACAATACCGTTGTAGCATCAATCCATTAGAAACCGTTGAACAGATAGAAGATAAAATTCATTCCCTAGAGTATCAATTCTTTCCTTCTGCTATCGAACGTTATTGTTTATCCCTTGAGGGCCGATTTTAAGTGTTGGCCGAACCAATAACAATCTTCAAAACTATTATAAAGCGGAACAGGCGCAACTCGAATCACATTCGGCTCTCTCCAATCTGCTGTTACTCCTAAGGCGGTGAGTTTATCGAATAATGTCCTTCCTTGTCCAGTTGCTTTTATAGAAAGCTGTGCACCCCGTTTCTTTGGGTCCATTGGTGTAATAACCTCAAAACCACCTGTTTCTGAAGCGCTTGAAGATATGTTTTGAACCACGAAAGATAAATAATGAGTCATCATATCTCTTTTTTGGCCTATCCGCTCCATGCCCGCCTCTTCAAACAATTCAAGGGATGCCAAATGAACGGCCATTCCCAATACTGGGGCGTTGCTCAATTGCCACCCCTCTGCTCCCGGCATTGGATTAAAACCTGGCTCCATAGCAAACCGAGTTTCTTTGTTGTGGCCCCACCAGCCCGCCAGTCGCGGGAGGTCTTTTCGGTACGCATGGCGTTCATGTACAAAATATCCGGAAACTCCACCTGGAGAAGAATTTAAATATTTATATCCACACCACGCGGCAAAATCGGGTCCCCACTCATGAAGATTCAAGTTCACGTTACCTGCGGCATGAGCTAAATCAAATCCTACCGTAGCCCCTACTGCGTGTGCTTTTTGAGTAATGGATTGTAGGTCAAAGTATTGGCCAGTGTAATAATTAACTCCGCCCCACAATACCATGGCTAAGGTTTCGCCAAGCTCCTCTATTTTCTGATAAATATCTTCTTCATTAATAAGCTCTTCGCCGAATCGTGGATTCACCCATACTAAATTATCCGGCGAAAAGCCATGGATCTGTAGTTGGGATTCTAGGGCATATTGATCGCTTGGAAACGCCTTTGCTTCACACAGTATTTTAGTTCGCTTACCAATCGGTTTATAAAACGAAGTCATGAGTAAGTGTAAGTTGGTGGTTAAGCTATGGGTGGTGCAAACTTCAATGGGTTTTGCCCCTACGATCGCGGCCACTTTTTCTGTAAGTAATTCATGATATGAATACCAGGGGCGCCTCCCTTCGAAATGTCCCTCTACCCCCAATGTGCCCCAATCCTCAAGCTCTTCCATTAGATATTGTTTGGCTTTTTTGGGCTGTAACCCCAAAGAGTTTCCTGTTAAATACACGGGGTTTTCTTTTCCAAAGGTGGGTAAAATAAACTTATCTCTAAATGCCCTCAACGGATCCTTGCTGTCCATTTCTTTTGCAAATTCTAAAGTGTTTTCAAAGTGCATCCGATTCGATTTTCGTAATTTTGTACACAAAGATAAGGAACAATGACACAACTCAATCGTACACAATCCAACCGGCTTTTTGAAGAGTCGTCCACCTTATTTCCTGGCGGAGTCAACTCCCCTGTAAGAGCATTTAAAAGCGTGGGAGGAACCCCTTTGTTTTTTTCCAAAGGAAATGGATCAAGGGTCTGGGATGAAGACGGAAATCAATTTATTGATTTTTGCAACAGCTGGGGACCCTTAATTCACGGGCATGCAAATGAATATGTTGAGAATAAGATAATTAAAACCCTTAAAAACGGGTCAAGTTTTGGTGCTCCAACTCGCTTAGAGAGTGATCTGGCTAAATTAATCAAAGAAAACATTCCATTTATAGATAAACTGCGCTTTGTAAGTTCGGGTACCGAGGCGGTAATGTCTGCGCTTCGCCTGGCACGAGGATATACAGGTAAAACAAAGATTTTAAAATTCGAAGGTTGTTACCACGGCCATGTTGATTCCATGCTTGTTAAGGCCGGAAGTGGTTTAGTAACCCTGGGAAGCTCCTCGAGTGCTGGGGTTCCAGAATCAGTTGCCAGCGACACGCTGGTACTTCCGCTTAATGATGAACACCTGTTAACCAAAACGTTTGAAAATTATAGCACAGAACTGGCGGCAGTAATCATTGAACCCGTACCGGCCAATAATGGGTTGCTCTTGCAAGATCTGAGTTTTTTACAAACGCTACGAGGACTCTGTTGGAAACATAGGGTATTGCTAATTTTTGACGAGGTTATTTCAGGGTTTAGGGTGGCTTTTGGTGGGGCTGCCGAGCTTTATGGTATTCAGCCCGATATTGTTACATATGGGAAAATTATTGGCGGGGGATTGCCTGTTGGGGCATATGGTGCCTCTAATGAAATTATGGCGCATGTTTCCCCTGAGGGCCCGGTATACCAAGCGGGTACCTTATCTGGAAATCCCGTGGCTATGGCCGCGGGGATTGCTCAGCTTGAATTGTGTCTGTCTCCTGATTTTTACCGCACCATGGAGGCAAAAACTCGTAGGTTTGTTGATCGGGTGAATGCCTATGCAACTGTAAAAAACTATGACTTTGAGCTCATTTCCTTGGCCTCCGTTTTTTGGCTTTCATTTAGCGGTATAAAATCCATTCATCGAGCTGATGAAATAAGCCCTGAAATGAATTCTTTTAACAAATTACATGACTTTTTGCTTCGTCATGGTATTTATTTGGGGCCAAGCGGGTATGAGGTTGGGTTCATTTCCTCAGCACACACAGAAGATGAATTGATTTATTCTGCAACTCAATTTTGTGCAGGGCTAGATGCAGTATATGCTTAAGCGACCAGACACCATAGTTATTGGGGGTACCGGATTAGTTGGGAGTCACTTACTGTGGTTGATCGCCCAACAGGGTCCGGTTATTGCAAGCTGTCGAACCATTAAAAACAAGGAGCGTGTGCGGCGGTTCTTTCTGTTTTGCGATTCAAAAAAAGGAGAGGAAATATTCAGCCGAATTGAATGGATTCAATTAGATATTCTAAACTTAGATGAGCTGGCGCGATCGCTAAAAGATATGCGTAAAGTATATCATTGTGCCGCTTTGGTGTCATTTCATAGGATCGATTTTTATAATTGTATAAAAATTAATCGCGGGGGCACGGCAAACGTTGTAAACGCTTGCTTAGAAATTCCAGATATAAGGCTTTGCTATGTAAGCTCAACGGCTGCGATTGGACAAAATCCAGGAGGGGAAATAGATGAGAACTGTCTGTGGAAGGCGTCCGATATTAATAGTGGTTATTCGGTATCTAAATTTGGTGCAGAAAAAGAAGTTTGGAGAGGAATTGAAGAGGGGTTAAATGCGGTAATTATAAATCCGTGCACCATCATTGGGCCTGGCCCATGGGAAGAGGGGTCAATGGAAATGTTTCGAGTAGCTAAAAACGGCATCTTCTTTTATCCGTCTGGATGCAATGCCACCGTTGATGCGCGTGATGTTGCAACATCCATGGTGTTTTTAATGAATTCTGACATCAGGAACGAACGATATTTGTGTACGGGAACAAACAAAGACTTTCGCGGGTTGTTTGTTGCGATTACACGCGAAATGAATAAAACGCCTCCACTAATTTACGCACCTAAATGGCTTGCGATACCAATTTCATATCTCTTGGAAACGGTCTCCTTGGTTCGTAAAAAACGCCAAGGAATGACAATAGAATCTGCACGTGCCGCTTATGCAACACGAGTTTATAATTCGAATAAACTAAAAAGCCTAATGCCAAATACATTTTTCAGCTTAGAAGAATCCATACAACACGCAATCAAAGGAAGAATTATATGAAAAAAGAAAGCCTTGGAATATTGTTGTTAATCATCCTATATTCAGTAGGCGTATCGTGTATGTTTGTCCCGGAGCTTCGCTCCCATGTTTTGCCGCTAAGTTCATACACGTTACTAATTTCATTCTTGATCCTAATGGGTGCATATCGCTGGAAAAACGAGGTGCTTTTAGCGAGTGCCTTAGTGTTTGGGGTTGGATTTGCCGTGGAGTGGGTTGGGGTACAAACATCATTGTTATTTGGCGACTACTGGTATGGCGCTAATCTTGGTCCAAAACTTTTTAATGTTCCGCTTATAATTGGCGTAAATTGGGCCATGCTATCTGCATTAACTAGTGCAATAGGGTTGTCGTTATTTAGAAATCTGCTTTTTCAGGTTATTGGAAGTGCCTTAATAATGACGGGGGTGGATTGGTTAATAGAACCCGTGGCCATCAAAAGTGACTTTTGGCATTGGAAAAACGATATTATTCCCGTGTATAATTTCGCGTGTTGGTTTATCGTATCGCTCATTGCCAACTTAATTTTCATTAAAGTTGGAAAGCCAAAATTGAACAAGACGGCTGTCGTATTGTTTATCTTGTTGGTTTTGTTTTTCACAATTCAACTATTTATATAATGTATTGGTGGGGACCGCTAGTTTTATTAATAACTTTTTTCGGTATGGAGTTTATGGCTTGGTTTACCCATAAATATGTGATGCATGGACTTATGTGGTATTTTCACCGGGACCATCACCAAATTGAAGCCGGCTTTTTTGAAAAAAATGATGTGTTCTTTTTGATATATGCCATCCCTTCATGGCTAGGAATCATGTTGGGAATGATGTATGATTTTTATCTGTCGGTTTGGATGGGATATGGTATTGCCCTATATGGTATCGCCTATTTTTTGGTGCACGACGTATATATTCATCGACGATACAAGTTTCTTAGAAACATTAATCACCCGTATTTTTATGCCATTCGCAAGGCACACAAGGTGCACCATAAAAATCAAGAAAAGACTGATGGGGCTTGTTTTGGGATGCTGATTGTTCCTCCAAAGTTTTATAAAGAAGCCAAAAAATCTTACCTTGCTCAAAGAAACATATGAGCTACTACGGCTACATCTTATTATTCTCATTCCTCGGTCCTCTTGTATTAAGCTTTGACAAAAAAGTGGCTTACTATAGAAAAGCACCCCGGCTAGTCTTACCCATTTTTATGGTTTCTGGCCTTTTTTTAATTTGGGATCAATGGTTTACCGAAAGAGGCATTTGGGGATTTAATTTGATGCATACAGCTCACATCTTTTTTGGAAAACTACCGCTCGAAGAAATATTGTTCTTTGTTGTGGTTCCCTACAACTGCATTTTTATTTATGAAGTAATGGGTGCATATTTTCGGCTCGAAAACAACCCTAAACTAAATCGCCTGTTTTTTGGGGTGTTTTTTATCTTGGGAATGTTATTAATACTGCAACAACCAACGGGATGGTACACGCTTTCTTCGGTATTATTTGCCTTTGCTTTAAGCACGGCCTTGCTCATATTTAATCCTAAATGGCTTTCCCAATTTGTGGTTTCCTTCTTGATGTGTTTCGTGCCGTTTTTAATCGTAAATGGCCTACTTACCGGTGCAACCACAGTAAAACCTGTCGTATGGTATAATCCTGCTGAATTTTCTGGGTGGCGGATAATTACCATCCCCGTAGAAGATTTATTTTATAACTTCGACTTGTTGGTGGGTTTTGTTGCCTTTTTCAATCTAGGTAACAAGCGCCTAGCGCTTTGAAATCAACGACGTTGTCGAATATCCCTCGACCAAAGGAATGGTTTGTACCTTGCCCCCCCAAGATGCCGCTTGGTTTTTACCTACAATATAACGTTTATCCTCCGGATCCGAAATCTCCTCATCATAATCCCCCCCTTTGATAATAATATCCGGTTTTAATGTTAAAATGGTGTTTAACGGTGTCTCCTCACTAAACACTACTACGTGATCCACAAATCCAAGTGAGGCAAGCACTATCGCACGAGCAACTTCAGGATTTAAAGGTCTATTTTCTCCTTTCTCTAGTTTGCGCACCGAGGCGTCATTGTTCAAGCCAACAATGAGTTTGTCTCCTAATGAAGCAGCTTGTGCCAAATAAGTTATGTGTCCCAAGTGTAATAAATCGAAACAGCCGTTGGTAAATACAATTTTGTGGTTTTTCAGTCGATGCAGCTCAACCATTTGTGCGGCCTGTTGTAAACTTATAACCTTCGCTTTAACAAATGACAAGCGACTCATGGTGCTAATAAATTAGATGTTTGATTTGGAAAAACCAAAGCGGGTTTGAAAGATTTAGCTTCTTCAAATTCCATAGTGGCATAACTAATAATAATAACCACATCTCCAACGGCCACTTTTCGTGCGGCGGGTCCATTTAAACATATGGTGCCAGAATCTTTAGCCCCCTTAATCACATATGTTTCTAAGCGTTCTCCATTGTTGATATTTACCACCTGAACCCGCTCCCCCTCAATAAGGTTAGCGGCCTGCATTAAGCGCTCGTCAATGGTTATGCTGCCAACATAGTTCAGCTCTGCTTGGGTTACTGTTACCCTATGAATTTTAGATTTTAATACTTGAATTTGCATAATTAATTGCCTTTGGGCGGGACAAAAGTACGGGAATTCAATCGGCTGACAAAAGCATATTGTCAATAAGTCGCACTTCACCGCAATATGCCGCTATACAAACCACCGCAGTGTCATCCGTTGGTTCTATAGGTGCCAAGGTATTTGGATTAACTACCACAAGGTATTCTAAAATTAAGTGCGATTGGCGAACCATCTCTGTTGCACGGTGAATTAAATCTTGGGTTGGTTCTTTTTGCCAAGCATCTCGAATAATCGACAATGCCTTATAGATGCCTGAGGCTGCTTGGCGCTGTCTCTTTGTTAAACGTAAATTACGACTGCTCATCGCTAATCCATCGGTTTCTCTGTGGGTGGGACAAGAAACAATAAATACGGGTAAATCCAGGGCTGAAACCATAGCGCGAATAACCGCCAATTGCTGAAAGTCTTTTTGGCCAAAATAAGCTATTTGTGGCTTAACATGATTAAATAAAGAATGTACTACTTCTATTACCCCTCTGAAATGTCCTGGACGAAAAGCTCCTTCCATGGGTTCATCTAGCCCATTTAGATTTACCCTTGAAGCTGGGGAGTCTTCCCCAAAAAGCTCTTCATATTGAGGTAAATAAACAATATCAACCCGCTCACCCTCTGCACGTGCAATGTCTTCTGACAAGGTTCTTGGATACTTTTCAAAATCTAATAAATCATTAAATTGTCTTGGATTAACAAATATGCTGAGCACTGTTAGGTCCGTTTCCCTTTTTGCTTGGGACATTAATGATGCGTGGCCCTCGTGTAGCGCGCCCATAGTAGGTACGAAGCCAATAGACAGGCCTTTTTTTCGATAAGGATTAAGTGCCTTAACTAATTGTGCTTTGTTTGTTATTATTTGACTCATACAATGCTGTATAAGGAAACAAAGCTATTTGTTTTTAGGAACTTTAATAAGTTTTCCATAAATTTGCATCCTAAAGCAAGTGTAGAGGCTCGATGGAAAAAAAACGTGTACTGTTCATCTCCCAAGAGATTTCCCCTTTTTTAACGAAATCCGAAATTTCTAATTTCACCCGCAGGATTGCTCAATCAACGCAAGAGGAGGGAAAGGAAATTCGTGTGTTTATGCCGCGATATGGCGTAATCAATGAGCGGCGGCACCAGTTGCATGAAGTAATACGTCTTTCGGGTTTAAATTTATCCATCGACGACCAAGATCACCCATTAATCATTAAGGTTGCTTCGGTAGCGGCAGCAAGAATGCAAGTATATTTTATTGATAATGATGATTTCTTTAGGCGTAAACAAATTCTTCATGAAGAAGATGGAGCATGTTGCCTTGATAATGACGAACGTTCGATATTTTTTGTTCGTGGTGTTCTCGAAACTGTAAAGAAACTTGGATGGCAACCGGATCTAATTCATTGTAACGGATGGTTTTCTGGAATGATGGCCCTTTATATTAAACATTTTTACAAAAAGGATCCACATTTCAAGGAAACTAAAGTAGTATATAACCTATTTAACGAAGGGTTTGAACAACCACTTGATGAACGTTTGCATGAAAAACTAAAATTCGATGGATTCCCAAAATCAGTGCTAGAAAAAAGCAAAGAAACAGATTTCATTTCCTATACAAAATTAATTTTAGATCATTGTGATGGGGTTACCGTAGCGGAGCCAAATCTAGCCCCTTCATTGCGCGCTCTTTTTGATGAATCAACCATCTTAAAGCAAGACTACATCGACGAAGAACAAGAAGCAAAAGCATTTTCTGCGTTTTTCGATCGGATATTAGATTCTAGCGCCGTTATCAATTCTTAAAGGCAAATGAGGTATTTGTTCCTTTTACTTCTTGCGCTTGCCCTTCTAGCTTGTAAGAAGAAGGATCAGCTGTTAGGAAAAGAATTACTCGGGCCCGAAATCCTGTTAAACGGAATTACTTCTGACACCTTTTATTTAGCTACTTCCGTAATTCTTGAAGACAGTATGGTCACAGACAATGCGGCTAATGTCGTTTTAGGAAGCTATAACGATCCAAAGTTTGGGGTTTTTAACGCATCCTTTTACACACAGCTTAGGCTGGCGGGAATTAACCCAAATTTTGGTGACCCCGCTTCAATTGTGGTAGATTCTTTTATTCTCGGATTAGAATATGCGGGATATTACGGCGCCTTGAATACTCAATATTTTGAGGTATTCGAATTAACCGAGTCACTATCAAACGATTCAACGTACTATCAATTTTCTACAAAAACCCATAGCAGTACTAATTTAATTCCTGCGGGAAAAGAATCCATTACACCCGACCCCTTAAATTATACGATAATCGGTGACGACAGTGTACAAGCTCAATTACGAATTCCGCTAGACACCAACCTTGCCAAACAGTTCATTACCGAGGCAACTAATGGCAGTGTCACGTTCACAAGTAACACCAACTTTCAGGGTTATTTTAAAGGCCTATTAGTACAAACAAACAACGGAGCACAAAGCGTAGGACAAGGCGGGGTTTTCTATTTTAATCTCAACGACCCAGGAACCAAATTAACGATATATTATCGCCAAGACGGGGTGGAAAAGACCTATGATTTTTTAATGAATTCTACCTGTGCCGATTTTTCTCACGTAGAAGTCAGCCGAAACGGCTCCGCTGTTGAACAGGTTATTAGCAACCCGTCTCAGGGGTTACAAGAATTCTATGCACAGGCATTTGGTATTCGCGCTAAGGTGCTTATTCCGGGTCTTAACCAATTCTCAGAAAACCAATTGATTCATCGCGCTGAAATTCATTTACCGATTCAGTTTCAGCTAGGAAGTAAATATAAGCCGGGATCAAGCGTTAGTTTTGCGACAAAAAAAACAGCAGCTTCACAGGGTTATATTAACACCGGGGTATTAGGGGTTTACTCAGAAAGCAACAAAGAATTCTCTGCGGATTTAAAATCTTATGTTCAGGCTGTAATAAATGAAGACATTGAGAACACTGGGTTAATTGTTTCACCTCGATTCTTCGTGAATTCCGCAGAACGGATTATCTTTAACGGACCGAACACCATCAACAAAATGCGTCCGAAAATTATTATCACTTATACCAACTTCTAATTATGTGTGGTATTGTTGCATACATAGGCGAAAAAGACGCCTACCCTATTATCATAAAGGGATTGAAACGCCTTGAATACCGAGGATACGACTCTGCGGGAATAGCGCTAAACTCCCAAGGCACACTTAACATTTATAAAAAACAAGGAAAGGTTTCCAACCTGGAGGCCTATGCAGCAGACAGGGATTGTGCGGGACCTTCTGGAATAGGTCACACCCGTTGGGCTACCCATGGCGAACCCAATGATGTGAATGCCCACCCACATTATTCTACCGATGGAAAATTAGCCATCATTCACAATGGTATTATTGAGAACTACGATTCCATTAAAAAGGAACTAATTAACAAAGGATATAGCTTTCGTAGTGAAACCGATACGGAAGTGTTGGTGCATTTGGTAGATGACATTTCTAAAAAAGAAGGCGTTTGGTTTGGTGAAGCACTCCGAATCGCACTGAACCATGTGGTTGGTGCGTACGCCATTGTGGCTATCTCTAGCGAATTTCCAGAACGCCTTGTGGCCGCAAGAAAAAGTAGTCCGCTCGTGGTAGGCCTTGGAGAAGATGGTGAATATTTTTGTGCCTCAGATGCATCCCCCATTGTAGAATACACCAAGAATGTGGTTTACATGGAAGACGAGGAGATTGCTGTGATTGATCGCAAAGAAGGATTGAAGCTGTATAACATTGGCGACCAACCGAAGACTCCGTACATCCAAAAATTGGAATTAGAACTTGAAGCCCTTGAAAAAGGAGGCTACGAGCATTTCATGTTAAAAGAAATACATGAACAGCCCAGATCAATTTTAGATTGTTTCCGCGGCCGGCTCAATGCAGAAAAAGGATGGATTTCCCTCGGAGGAATCCGTGACTATGAGCAAAAAATGATTCAGGCAAATCGCTTGATTATTGTGGCCTGTGGAACGTCTTGGCACGCCGGGTTAGTAGGTGAATATTTACTTGAAGACTTAGCTCGAATCAATGTGGAAGTAGAATACGCGAGTGAATTCCGTTATCGAAATCCCATCATCAATGAAAACGATGTAGTAATTGCTATCTCCCAATCCGGTGAAACGGCAGACACCCTGGCGGCTCTTGAACTGGCTAAAAGTAAAGGCGCAACCATTCTTGGAATTTGTAACGTAGTTGGTTCGTCCATTTCTCGCATCACGGATGCGGGTTCGTATACCCACGCAGGACCAGAAATTGGGGTGGCTTCCACGAAGGCATTTACGGCACAAGTAACAATACTCACGTTGATGGCGCTTCAGTTAGCCCAGAAAAAAGGCACCATTAGCCAATCAAAATTCCACGAATTGCTAGCGGAACTTGAAGCAATTCCCGAAAAAGTAAAACTAATTCTAGCGAAGAACGATCACATTGAGTCTATCTCAAAAGCCTATAAGGGCGCGTCTAACGCCTTATACCTTGGCCGAGGGTCCTCGTTTCCTGTTGCGTTAGAAGGCGCGCTTAAACTTAAGGAAATTTCCTACATTCACGCGGAGGGCTATCCTGCGGCAGAAATGAAGCACGGCCCAATTGCTTTAATTGACGAAAACATGCCGGTATTTGTGATTGCTACGCAAGGGAACTCCTATGAAAAAGTAGTTTCTAACATTCAAGAAGTGAAGGCCAGAAAGGGAAAAATCATCGCCATTGTTACCGAAGGAGATGTTCACGTGCGGGCCATGGCGGATCACATCATAGAAATCCCAGCAGCAGACGAGGTTTTGGTTCCCTTATTGGCAACTGTTCCGTTACAATTGCTGTCCTATTTTATCGCCGTTATGCGCGGATGTAACGTAGACCAACCGAGAAATTTAGCGAAATCGGTGACGGTAGAGTAGTCCCTCTACCCACCTATATAAACCACCCCAAAGGTAATTATTCCGGCAAGGGTGTAGCCTAAAAACAACTCGAGGGCGGTGTGCTTTCTAAGATACCACCGAGCTGAAATCACCATTCCCGCCATCAATATGGATATCGCAACCCACAGGTAGGAAGGGTTGTGTTGTTGCATGAAATACGCATACAAAAACCCGGTTAAAATCCCAGCACCTCCTGCGTGCATCGATATTTTCAATACTTGCGTAAGCCCCATAAACAATAACGTAACCGCAACCCCCGCTAAGGCTAAGGAAGAAAAATAAGGCGGCAACAAATGCTTCGGGTCGCTTTCGCCAATTAACCAATACAACATTAAACCATAAACCAACATGATTAGTAAGGGGTAAAGACGTTCTGTGCGGCTCTCCATGTCAATGGTTGTAATTATTTTAAACCGATAAAGGCCTAAAAACGAGAGCCCGGGAGCTGCTAAACTAAACATAGCAAACAGACCAAAGACAATCCATTTTATTGAAATTGGCAGCGCATATACACCTATTCCCTGCTGAACGAGTTCCTCCGCGGGATAAAACATTATGATTAATAAGCCATACAACGGCATTAATAATGGTAAAAAAAGCCAAGAAAATAAATGACTTAATTGCTTCATGGTTACAGTTCTTTACGAAGTCGCGCAACTGGGATATTGAGTTGTTCGCGATACTTTGCTATGGTTCTACGGGCAATGTTATACCCCTTTTCATTTAAAATTTCCATAAGTTTCTCATCAGGCAGCGGAGAACGTTTGTCTTCTTTCTCTACTGCATCTAATAAAATTTGCTTCACCTCGCGGGTAGAAACCTCCTCGCCGCTATCCGTAGAAAGTGATTCAGAGAAAAAGTGTTTTAACGAATATACCCCGTGATTTGTTTGAATAAATTTACTGTTCGCTACGCGTGAAATCGTAGAAATGTCCATTTGTACTAGTTCGGCGATATCCTTTAAAATCATTGGTTTTAACTTCGCGTTGTCGCCCGTTAAAAAAAACGCCTGCTGATAATCCAAAATCGCACTCATGGTAAATAACAAGGTTTCTTGGCGCTGTTTGATTGCGTCTATAAACCCCTTGGCTGAATCCAACTTATGTCGCACAAACGATAACGCTTGCTTATCTGACTTTGTTGTTTTAGCTCCTTCGGAATAGGATCGCAATAAACCTTCATATTCTTTGCTTAATTTAAGGTCTGGGGTATTTCTCCAATTTAACGTTAATTCTAACACCCCTTCATTTTCCGTCAAAATAAAATCCGGAATAATTTGCTGAACCGCCTTCTCATTGCTTTTTGTAGAACCCCCAGGCTTGGGGTTTAATTTCAAAATCTCATCCATGGCTTCCTTGAGTTGATCTTCATCAATCTTAAGCTTTGCCATAATTTTGTCATAGTGTTTTTTAGTAAAATACTCGAATCCCTCTTTCAAAATGCGCAGCGCTAATTTCTTGGTTTCTCCACCGTCCTGTCTTCGGCGCTCTTGTAATACCAAACATTCCTGTAGGTTTCTAGCGCCTACGCCTGCAGGGTCTAATTCCTGTATTTGATACAATACTCCTTCTATTGTAAACTCATCCACAATCACATTATAATGAAAGGCTAAGTCGTCTACTAAGGCCTCTAAAGTTCGATTCAAATACCCTGACTCGTCTAAATTGCCCACAATGACTTCTGCGATAATGGCTTCATCTTCCGTAAGGTCGTTCAGCTGCAATTGCTCAATCAAGCGGTCTTGAAACGACTGTTCACCCGACAACGGAACCACACGTTGCTCATCGTCTTTTGACTGATTATTTGCATGTGTTTTATAGTCTGGGGTGTCGTCGTCAAAATAATCTGAAAAATCAAAAGCCTCGTCATCACCGTCCTGTTCTTGCTGGTCCAAGGATTCTTCACCCTGTTCATCCCCCTGTTCTAACGCTGGGTTTTCTTCAATTTCTTGCTTAATGCGTTGATCTAATTCTGCGGCAGGAATTTGAAGCAATTTCATTAATTGAATTTGCTGCGGCGAAAGCCGTAAATCTTGCCGTTGGGTTAAATGTTGCTTAAGCGCCATTAAAATGCTGCATTCTGTGGGGTTCGAGGAAACGGAATTACATCGCGAATGTTCGTCATGCCCGTTACAAACATGATCATACGCTCAAGGCCTAATCCAAATCCAGCATGTGGAACAGAACCGATTTTACGGGTATCCATATACCACCACAACTCTTCTTCGGGAATTCCAAAGGCTGCGCATTTTTCTTGCAACACCTCGAGGCGCTCTTCCCGCTGAGATCCTCCTACGATTTCGCCAATTCCGGGGAATAACACATCCATGGCCGCTACAGTTTTACCATCATCGTTGGCACGCATATAAAAGGCCTTTATTTCGGCAGGATAATCGGTCAAAATAACCGGGCATTTAAACTCTTTTTCTACTAAATAGCGCTCATGCTCGCTTTGTAAATCAATGCCCCAAGCCACATCATATTGGAATTTCTTCTTTTTATAATGATTGGAATTCTTCAGCACTTCGATGGCTTCCGTATAGGTGAGCCGTTTAAATGGATTGTCTATCACAAACTGGAGCCGTTCGATTAAGCTTAACTCGTTTCGCTCATGCTGCGGCTTTTGACTTTGCTCTTGCGCTTCTCGATCGTTTAGAAACTTTAAATCATCTGAACAGGTTTCCAGTACGAAACGACAAATGTGCTTCAAGAAATCCTCTGTTAAATCCATGTTGGCGTTGAGGTCATTAAATGCCACTTCGGGCTCAATCATCCAAAATTCAGCTAAATGCCGCGAAGTATTTGAGTTTTCAGCGCGAAATGTGGGTCCAAACGTATAGACCTTGCCAAGCGCTAAAGCCGCTAACTCTGCTTCCAGTTGACCGGATACAGTTAGGTTTACCGGTCTACCAAAAAAGTCCTGGCTATAATCGATTTCCCCTTCTTTGGTTCGCGGTGGATTCTCCGGATCCAAGGTGGAAACACGAAACATTTCCCCAGCGCCCTCCGCATCTGAAGAGGTGATAATAGGTGTATTTAAGTAGTAAAATCCGTTTGTGTGAAAATAATTATGAATCGCATAGGAAACCGCGTGACGGATTCGAAATACCGCACCAAAGGTGTTTGTTCTGAATCTAAAATGCGCTTGTTCTCTTAAGAATTCCAGGCTGTGCCGCTTAGGCTGCATCACTGTTTTTTGTACCTCATCTGCCGGGGCAGCACCAATCACCGTTAGCGACTTAACTTCTAGTTCTACAGATTGTCCTGAACCGATAGACTCCACTAAAGCACCCTCAAGGCATATAGCCGCTGCGGTAGAAATTTGACGGATAAGGTCTTCTGGAAAGGCGGTAAAATCAATTACTGCTTGCAGGTTTCCTTGACAGGAACCGTCGTTGATTTGAATGAATCGATTACTTCGGAATGCCCTTACCCAGCCCCTAACTGTTACCTCCGACCCTATTAGGCCACGACCTTTATGAATTATTTCTTTAATTGATGAGGTTTTCATACCGACAAAAATAGCTTTTTGACTTGAAAATCTCTATAATAAATAGGGCGTGTTTTATAATTTATTTATTACCTTGTGCTTAAATTTAGTCCGTGTATCTTCATAACTTAATAAATCACCTGCCCCTATTATTTCCTTTAGCAGGAATCATTATTTTGTTGCTGGGGGTTTATTTCAAATCTGAAATACTTAAGCGCGCCGGCTATTTCCTCTTTATTCTCTCTGCGGTTGGTGCATTTCTTTCCATGAATACTGGGGAGAGAGCAGAAGAAGCAATTGAGGGTATTTATCCAAAAACCACCCACCACTGGGCGCATGAACACGAAGAAAAAGCTGAGTTGTTTGCACTCGTCATGTATGGGCTGGGCTTATTATCCTTGCTTGCCCTGTGGGCTTCTTGGGCAAAAAACAAGTTTCAACAATACCTCCTCTGGGCCATTGGGGCTTTCTTTGTAGCCGTGTTATACCTTGGGTATGAAACAGGGAAAAGCGGAGGTCAAGTAATTCACAAGGAGTTTAGAACCGAATGAAAAAAACCTACTACCTACTACTACTCTTAACCTTATCGAGCCACGCCTTTTCTCAAGTGTTTTCCCTTGGCACTCCCCTGGCTCCAAATGCCGCAGAAAAATTAGTAGAAGATAAGTCCATTCAATGGACCGAATTATCTTCTAAAAGAACATTATTCTCTAGTCAATTTGTTGATGATCATGGAAATACAAAAGGGGTTTTCAGTAAAAAGGCAATTCATTATGCCGATCAGCAAGGAAATTTATTACCCATTGATCCTACATTAACATACTCAGGATCAAAGTGGGCCGCTGCAGCACAACAGTTTCCAACGGCATTATATCCAAATGGATCTTATAGCATCAGCCTAGATGAGGAAGGAACCAGTTTGCGTATGGGAATAAACCGTCGAGTAAATGGCCAAGCATATCCCATGGTTTTAGACAAAGATCATGTAAATAAAAGTGGCTGTAGCCTGCCTTTAGGGCCATATACGCAGCAACTGCTGTTTACAGAAGATCGGGTCAAAAGCAACCTTGTCGTATCTGATCCCGTGAACCTGGGAGAAGAACCATATTTCATCACCACAGAACATATCGAGCTACCAGAGGGTTACGAGCTACAATATGTACCTCATGAGGTCATAGGATTCGAAGACATGACCATACGTGGTGCTAGCGGGGCCTTGTTCATAGATGGTATGGCATACGGGGCAGACATTGTCATTATTAATAGCAAAACCAAGGATCCTTGCGGAAAAATCTTCGCTCCGCTTGCCTATGATGCCTCCATGAAATACCACAACGGTTTGATACAGTTCAAGCCACTAGCCGAAGGGAATACTTATGAGCTTACGGTGGCCATACGTTCCGATTGGATGAATGACTCAGAACGAACCTATCCGGTTACGATTGATCCTCTAGTGGGGGGGCCAACTACAATATGGGGTGGCGGATACATGAATTCCTGTCTTTCGCCTGCGTATAATATAGATAGCATTCAAGCAACGATACCCGGTGGGGTAACTGTAACAGGAGTATATGTGACAGCCAGCTTTTACGCCGATCCATGGACCGCAGCAACCATGAACCAAGGGGTGATGTACTTTAGTGGGCCCTGTGGGAGCTCTCAAACATTTACTGTTACTGGACCAACTGCGGGTACTGCTGGAACGGCCTATTTAGATAGTTTTAATATGATGTCACCTTTGATTTGCTGTATTCCAGAATCTTGTAGTCCTACACAATTTTATGTACGGTATCATTTGGGGAGATATAACCTGGGTGCGGGATGTAACATCACATATATACGATACGATCCCTTTACTACCCTATGGCCATTTCGGGTAGTGGTTTATGGAAGGACCCCCGAAACTTATGGGGCGGAATGGTATGCAACCCAAACACCTCAGTGTTCGAATGATTGCGAAATTTCTGTTCGGGGGTATGCCCGCTATGGTGTTGCTCCATATACCTTTACACACCCTTGGACCAACGATACTGTAGTTACAGGTACCAATACGGGATGTGGTGCCGGATCAACAAATCACCTGTTTAGCCTTACCGTTCCAACCTGTCCGATATATTGTGATTCTATGTTCACCGTATTAAATATTCCGCCACCAGTGATTACGGATGCTTGTGGCTCTGTAATTACAAATATTGGATTTGAAACCCTGCCTATTATCCCTGCAACCGACATTGATTTGGTTTATGATTCTGTGATTTGTTCGGGTGAAACAGCACTCATTGATTTAAATTCATGTTTACCAAACGGAACTGCATATTATTACGGCGAAGGGCAAAGTGGACAGGGCCCGTTTTATATTACTCAAAGTACGAACAATGCACCTATTACTTTTTCTTATAATGCTTATGCAGAAGGGAATGGTTGTACATCCGACACCACCACATTCCAAGTAAGCGTTTATAGTAATCCAACGGCAGCATATGTGGTTAATCCAAGTCCGGTGGTGGCTGGAATAGAGGCAAGTTTTCAAGACCAAAGCACCTCGCCAGTATCACTTATACAGCAATGGGTCTGGAGTTTAGATGATAGCGTTGTTAGTCTTTCTCCACAATGGAATAACCTTTACTTAGCACCGGCCAACCATGTGTTGTGTTTGGCCGTTCAAGATGCCGTTGGATGTGTTGATACGCTTTGTGCTCCATTTTTGGTTGTCCCTGCTGAGGTATCAACCCCGAATGTAATAACTCCAAATAATGATGGAAAGAACGATTTTCTTGCCTTTGAATACTTGGATTTTTATCCAGAAAACCAGTTGCTCATACTTAACCGTTGGGGCGCTGTGGTATTTGAACAATCGGGATATGCGAACAATTGGGATGGGGGAGAATTAACAGATGGAATATATTTCTATGCATTAACCCTTACGGAAAAGAACCAAACCTACAGTGGGTTTTTTCATTTGATTCGATAAGCGTTTTTAGCTACAGCGCACATCTTTTGATTAATTTTATCACATGAAATTTCTATTGGTAGGACTTGGGAATCCTGGAGCCGAGTATGAAGACACGCGTCACAACATTGGATTTAGTGTGTTAGAGGCCCTAGCTAAAAAACACGAGGGGCCTTTTTCATTAGATCGCGGGGCCTACCGAGCCAATATAAAACTACGTGGAAAACAGGTGGTATTAATTAAACCCACCACATTTATGAATTTGTCTGGAAAAGCCGTGAATTATTGGTTGCAAAAAGAACAAATCCAAATAGAAAACCTCTTAGTAGTAACCGATGATTTAGCCTTGCCATTCGGAACAATTAGGCTAAAGGGCTCTGGCTCAGATGGGGGACATAATGGACTGAAAGACATTCAGCTCACCCTACAGACTACGGCATATGCACGTCTACGCTTTGGTATTGGAAGTGATTTCCCGAAAGGAAGACAATCGGATTATGTGCTCGGAAAATGGGCCAAGGATGAACAGGTAACGTTGCAGGAACGCATTGAACTTGCCTCTGAAGCCTGTGAGGCGTTTTGTTTGATTGGACTTCAATTGGCTATGACAAATTACAACGGGAAATAAGACATTCACAAGAATTAACATATCCTCACTGATTGTTTACTATTGCAACATTAACTTCACAAGTAAATTATTATAGAATATGAAAAGTAACCACGAAATCGATTATTACATCCACGGCGAAGAAATGCAGATGGTGGAAATTGAACTTGATCCACAAGAAACAGCCATTGCTGAATCTGGTTCTTTTATGTATATGGATCCCGGGATACAAATGGAAACTATTTTTGGTGATGGTTCACGGCAGCAAAGCGGATTCATGAACAAATTATGGGGTGCGGGTAAACGTTTATTAACAGGAGAAAGCCTGTTCATGACTGCCTTCACGCATACAGGTTCAGGAAAAGCAAAAGTTGCCTTTGCCTCCCCTTATCCAGGTAAAATCATTCCCATCGACTTACAACAATATGGAGGAAAAATAATCTGTCAAAAAGATTCCTTCCTTGTCGCTGCTAAAGGCGTTTCTATTGGAATAGAGTTTCAAAGAAAGTTAGGTACTGGACTTTTTGGAGGAGAAGGGTTTATTATGCAAAAACTAGAAGGTGATGGATTGGCTTTTTGTCATGCGGGTGGATACGTTATGAAACGAACCCTGAACACTGGAGAAACCTTGCGCATTGATACCGGATGTATTGTAGCCTACACCCAAACCATTGACTATGACATTCAGTTTGTAGGGGGAATAAAAAATACCTTGTTTGGGGGTGAAGGATTATTTTTTGCTACGCTTACCGGTCCAGGAGAGGTGTGGTTACAAAGTTTACCCGTTTCACGACTTGCATCAAGAATATTAGCCTATAGCACAGGTACCCGAAAAGAAGAGGGAACAGGTCTACTTGGAGGTTTAGGAAACCTGATCGACGGAGACGGTAGATAACAACCCACAAACTCAAACACGCCCCAAGGGCGTTTTTCATATCTATGTAAATCGTATTACAATTTTAAAATTCGAACCGTTTTTACTCCTTGCTCATCCGTTGCATTTACGAAATAAATACCTTGTGGTGCATCTAAGAAGGTGTTGACTTCTTTTTGATTAATTACTAGGGATTCGAACAGTACTTTTCCTCCCATATCGGTAATCGTTAGTTGTCCAGAAAAATCTGTTACGAAGCGTATACTTAGTTCGCTAACCACCGGATTGGGTGACACGCTAAACGGTGCTGAAGACAATTCATATAAACCAATGTTATTGATGGTAACACAATTTGAGGTATCAGAACATCCAGTGTTATTGGTGCTTATCACCGCATAGGCCCCGTTCTGTGTTACTAAAAGCGAAGTGCCATTAGCACCAGGTAGAACAGCGCCTGTTGTGCAGTTCATCCATTGATAGGTTAATCCTGTTGTGATTGAACACAAGAGTTCCATTCCATTTGTAGGATTAATAGAAACGGTATTGGTGATTTGATCAATAAACAAATGCAGCGTCACGATGCTGTCACATCCGTCTATGGTCGTATAGGTTGCCGTATAGTCTCCTGTTTGGTTGTAATATTGTCCGTTAAACAATACTTGGTCACCTTGGCATATGGTTTGGGTAGATTCGCTGGTTTGACTTGCGCAACCGATATATATGAAATCACGGTATGTGGTCGAAACCAATGAATCTACTTGTGCATCAATGGTTGTGTATCCTGAAGACCCATTTACAAAACTAGTGGGATTTGTAATGCTATTTATAACTGAAAATGGTGTGCTTATTCCCCAAACCACATTGTTTGCTGCAATAGCCTCAGCAGTCATAGTGGCGTTAGAGCAAAGTGCATAAGACACATGTATTTCAGGCTGACCCTGTAGGTTAAATGTGTCAATTTGATTTAAAAGTGTATCGCCGGCTACAATTAATACGGCTTGGCTTATTCCATTCGAGCCGTTGCCACCATTTCCGCCTGCTCCTCCTGCTCCTCCTGTTCCACCTGCTCCGCCATCACCAATTTCTGAAGAACACGTAGCTTGAATTCCTCCACCAATCCCTCCATTTCCACCAACCCCTCCGTTTCCACCAACTCCTCCAATTCCACCAGCTCCGGCTTGAATATAGCAATCTAATAATTTTCCATTAGAACCGTTAAAGTTTACATATAATCCAAAAGAACTACCGGCTCCGTATCCACCGCCGCCGCCGCCGCCGCCTTGTCCTCCACCACCGCCACCAGAACCACCATTGCCAGGTCCATTGTCGCAGAATGCACACGTTTGACGACCTCCTCCTCCTCCGGAGCCCCCTCCTGAGCCACCCCATCCAGCCATTCCATTGGCCGCTTCTGCTCCCGGAACCCAAAGCCCAGATTGGTTTGTGCCCAAAGGCCCATTTGCACCTGCCATACCTGTGGCACCAACAGCCCCATTTCCTCCTGCGGTTCCATTTCCTCCTGGATCTCCTTCATTTCCTTTATTTCCACCAACTCCGCCGGGGGCACATGCAGAAGCACCGCCAACGGCACCTAGTCCCGCGTTATTAGAAGAGCATTCATCCCCTCCAGCTCCTCCTCCGGCTCCAGAACCTCCATTTCTTCCCGTCCCGGCAATACCTGGAGACCCTGGATTTGAATTTCCAGTTTGTTGTGCGCCTCCACTTCCTCCCGGGACACCGCCTCCCCCCTGACCGCCTGCGCCACCAAAACCACCGGCATTACCACTACTAAATGTACAAGTTCCTCCATCACAACTACCCGGCCCACCTTGAGCGCCATTGCCTCCATTAGCACCATTAACTCCTGCGGTACCAGGTAGCCCTGCCCCGGCATTACCCGCCAATAATTGACACCGCACGAAATCATATGAAGAACAGCTATCTAAATAGACCGCATACACGGAAACCCCAAAGGGTTCAGCCTGTGTGGGCACATTTGCGTTCGCTGTTTGAATAGTAATGTCCTGAAAACGAAAGCCGCTAATATTAACTAATTCAAATGCAGATAAACGCAGTGCATTACTAGGCCCTATAGGATTTAGGTTAGATCTATAAATAGTTGTGGCCCCCGCTAAACTTGTTTTAGTCCAAGCCATTGTGTCTATAAACCCACCTTCAATCACCACATGTTGACCATTCAATGTTAAGGTATTGTGTATGATATAAGTTCCTGTGGCCACTCTAATGTAGCTGCCGTTTGGGGCAGTTGTTAGTGCAGTTGTCAAATCCATTGGATCGTTTTGTGACCCAACACCAGTTGGTAAACCACTAGAAGTTACATAAATAATTTCGCATTGAGAGAATACATTACTAACCAAAAAAAGCAAGAATACTATTAAGAACAACCGATTTTTCATGTGCTAAATTTTAAACGAATGTACATTTTTATGCCTCGAAATACAAGTGTTTTAATCTTTTATGCTTTACCATAATTATTAAATTCCTTTGTGTAACTACCCATGGGTAAAGCGATGAATTTGTTTTGTCAATTTAACATTTATTGCCTTGTAATAAACCAATTATTTTCTTAACTTAGGCAATATACAGCTTTAAAAAAATCATCATATGAAACGAATCATCACAAAATGGGACAAATATAAGCTCGGTAGAAGATTACATTATTTACAAAAACGCTTACATCGAGCAGAATCCAATGGATATCAAGATAAAATCGAAAAATACACTCGATATATTCGTGAAGTTAGAGAAAAATTAAAACACGTTAAGGAGCCTGTTGGACGCTTAAGTTGATTTGTTTAATCCACTCATCTACAGATGAGGAATCCTCAATATTAAACTGACCAGATTTTATTCGACGCAAAGAAATTAACGTTGCACCCGATTGTAACCGTTTACCAAATTCTTGAGCTATTGAACGAATATAGGTGCCTTTTGAACAGGAAATCTCAAAAGCTACTTCCGGAAAATTATCCGAGGATACGTTGAATTTACTAATAGTAATTTGATGAGCTTTTATTATAACTTCTTTACCCGCTCTAGCAAATAGGTAAGCCCGCTTTCCGTTGATTTGTTTGGCAGAATAAGCTGGAGCGGTTTGGGTTTGTTCGCCTAAAAAACTAACCGAAACTTGGTTAATCATTTCCGGTGTAATGTGTTTGATGTCATAGGTTTGGTTATACTCGGTTTCCAAATCGTATGATTGGGTTGTTTTACCTAATAAAAAAGTTCCCGTATAAGTTTTCTCATCGGCCATATAGGCCTCAACATTTTTAGTTTCCTTTCCGGTACAAATTAAAAGAAGCCCGGTAGCAAGGGGGTCAAGTGTTCCGGCATGTCCTACTTTAATTTTTTTTATCTTAAGCGCCTGTTTAAGGTTCCAACGTATTTTATTTACCACATCAAACGATGTCCATCCATAAGGTTTATCCACTAACAACACTTCGCCCTCTTGAAAATTCATCACTTAATAGCCGTTTGCAATTCGCAAAATGGTTTTTTATTCTGGGATTTATTGGTTAACTCTTGATTCATAAAAATAGCTAATAAAATCAGGCCAACCGCGATGCGATAAAAACCCCAAACCTTAAAGCCGTATTTTTGTAGAAAAGCAATAAATCCTTTTATTGCAATAAAAGCGATAATAAATGACGCTAAATTTCCAATGAAAAACACTAAGGTGTTTTCTATAGAACTTAATATCATAGAATATCCCTTCATCTTACATCCACCTACACACCAGTTCTTTAAGAATACCGAGTAAAGAGTTACAGCAGCCATCGTGGGTACCGCCAAAAAAAAGCTAAACTCTGCGGCTGATTTTCTATTTAACCCTTGTTGCATTCCACCAATAATTGATGCCGCAGAACGGCTTACGCCTGGCATCATAGCCAAACATTGCCAAAACCCAATTAAGAGGCCTTTACGCATTGAAACTTCTTGATCTTTAATATTCGATTGATTTGAAAACAACCTATCTATAAACAATAATACTATACCTCCTAAAATCAACACCAAAGCAATAATAATAGGCTTTTCAAATATAGATTCAATTAATTCATCAAACAGTTTTCCTAGTACTAAGGCAGGAATTACCGCAATAGCTAATACACGATAAAACATCCATTTTATATTTATAAAAAACCGTTTCCAATAAGCTACAACTACTGCCAATATAGCCCCAAACTGAATAGAAACTGTAAACATTTTTACATATTCAGTTTGTTGTACGCCAAGCAGTTCTTCAGTAAACAATAAATGGGCGGTACTCGAAACAGGTAAAAACTCGGTTAGGCCCTCAACGAGGGCAAGAATTAGTGCATGAATTATAGACATGAACTAGTTTGGTTTTGGTGTTTCCCCTTGATTTTTATTTTCGTTAGGGTTTTTCTTCATTATTGAATAAAAAATCACTCCATACCCCAATAAAATTAGAAATGGAGAGAGAGTAATTCGAATTGGACTGAATAATTCCTCTGCATTAAAAGTGTTCGGGTCTTCAGAGCCCCCGCCAATCATTAAAACAAAACCTAAGACATTAATAATTAAGCCAATAATCAAAAACTTGTAATTTTTCGGGTCAAAACCAAAATGTTCAATCTTGCGCATACTAATATAATTTGTCCAATTTCATTCGTAAATATTTATTCAATGCTAACCATGTGGACACGAAAGTAATAAAAACACCTGTGGCAATCAACCCTACGATTAAGATTAATAAATTAATTAATGAAAAAGTTAACTCAATGGTTTCAAGTGTATTGTTCAATGCATAAAAAACAGAAATTAGCAATGCGAGAGAAATCAAAGCGGAAATTAATCCATTTCTAATTGCTTGAAGCAAGAACGGTCTTCTAACAAAGGCAGGCGTTGCTCCAACCAGCTGCATGGTTTTAATTGTAAAACGCCGAGCGTATAAGGCCATTCGAATGGTATTATTAATCATGGCAACAGCGATTATAATTAGCAACAAGGCAATTGAGATGAACAGTATAACGAACTGTTTAAACCCTAAATTAACTCTATCTACAGAAGAGGCGTCATAGCTTACTTCGTCAATTACCTCTTTATAGGATTGGGTAAGTTTTTGTTTAATTTTTTTGAGACCGCTTTTCGTCGCATATGTTTCTTTTGGAGAAAAACATAAAGAAGGAGGAATAGGATTTTCATCTTCGAATAAGCGCTTGATATCTTCAGAGCCTTCTCCGGTGAATTCTTCCACCGCCCGTTCTGCTGAGACAAACCAAACACGATTCAATTCTGGCCAAGACATAAGTTCAGATTCAATCTGTTTTATATCTGCATCTTGAACATCTGCATTAAAAAAAATATCGCATTGAATGCTTTCTTTAGCCTGTTTTTGAATTGACTGCAAGGCCATAGAGCCACTTAACACTATCCCGGTTAAAAACAACACAAGGGATATTCCTATAATTGTTGATAGGTAACTACTTCGTATACCTTGTTTCGTGTATTTTTCTATAGAATCCGCCATACTACGAAATTACAATGCACAGACTTTGAAAAACCGAAAACACCAATGAATATTCAACGTTACATTGTTTATAGCGGATCGATAATTGGTTCTACCCAATCCCCATGGTCTTTAATAAGATCAATTAAGGCATCCACAGCTTCTGCTGTATTAACATTTTTACGAACCACCTCTTTTTCCTTGTAAAGTGTTATTTTTCCGGGACCCGATCCTACATACCCGTAATCCGCATCAGCCATTTCACCAGGACCGTTTACAATACACCCCATAATACCTATTTTAAGTCCTTTCAAATGACTCGTTCTTTTTCTAATGTTAGCTGTTGTTTCTTGTAAATCAAACAACGTTCTTCCACAGCTTGGACAAGAAATATATTCTGTTTTTGAGGTGCGTAGTCGAGTGGCTTGTAATACCCCAAATGCCGTAGAAGTCGCTGTTATTTTGGGTTGATTTGGTGCGTTTAACCATATTCCATCACCAAGTCCATCCACAAACAAAGAACCAGCCTTTACTCCAGCCTCTAGTTGGAACGTTTCTTCATTATCTGTTTCAGATGTTAATTTAAGGATAACGGGATTAGATTTATTCGCAAGTTTTAATTCTGTAAATGCCCATCGCATCCATTGCACACTGTTGTCATACGAGGAGGTTAATACCAATACATCTTTAGACGTTAGCTTTTCTAAATGATTACCTAATTCTTCTGGGCTAGAAAGACAAAAACAGCTTTGTTTCGAAGAAATTTCATCACGATTAGCTAGTGAAATAACCGGATAAAATCCTGCACTTTTTTGAGGGTTAGAAAGCCATGATTTCACATCAATCAAGACCCTTAAGGTGCCTGGAAGCTCAAAATTTATCGAATTATTTCCAAGGTAAATAAAATCTGCTGCTGCATCTTGAATGTTCCATTTATCTAATGTGGGAGAATAAATATATCCTGCGGCAAAAAGATTGGCAGGTGTTATTACCGCATTACTTGAAAAGTCAGCAATAACCACAGGTACTTGACCTCCACCAATTGTTGCACAGGCCTGCGACTCCCTCCGTTGAAAAGAAACTGGATTAAATGGAAGTATTTCGGGATAATTAGGCAAGGGTAAGATATTGGTAGGGCTTGTAATTTCAATTAATTTTCTTGCCACCGGAATTTCATATTCTGGAGCTTCAGTTAAAGAAACGCGAATCGTGTCCCCCAAACCATCCGTTAACAAGGCGCCAATTCCCACAGCTGATTTAATTCTTCCGTCCTCCCCATCTCCTGCTTCAGTTACACCCAAATGTAAAGGATATATACGATTACGTTTGATCATTTCGCTTGCCAATAATCGATAAGCTTGCACCATAACTAGGGTGTTGCTTGCCTTCATAGAAATAACCAAATTAAAATATTCGTTTTTTTCACAAACATCAATAAACTCATAAGCCGAGGCCACCATTCCATAAGGAGTGTCTCCATATCTGCTTAAAATTCGATCCGATAAAGAACCATGGTTTGTTCCTATCCGCATGGCACGATCTAAAGATTTACAGAGCAATACCAATGGTGTAAATTTTTGCTCAATTCGCACTAATTCCGCTTGATAAGTTTCATCTGTATACTCGTGTATTTCAAACTTTTTTTTATCCGCATAGTTACCTGGGTTTACACGTACCTTTTCTACATATTTTGCTGCAATTTCTGCAGCATTAGGAGTAAAATGTATGTCCGCTACTAACGGTTGTTGATATCCTCGAGCTGTTAATTCCTGTTTGATTAGATGTAGATTTTCTGCTTCGGTTTTACTTGGGGCGGTTAATCGAACAAGCTCGCAACCGGCTTCCAACATTCTCACTGATTCTTCTACAGAGGATACTGTGTCTAAGGTGTCTGCCGTGGTCATTGATTGCACTCGAATAGGGTGATTTGCCCCTAATTTAAGTTCCCCTACATTAACTTCGATTGCACGTAATCGAACTTGATGATATGGATTATGACAATAGTGCATGAACATATAACACAAGTAAGATTAGGATTGTTTTTGATATAAGGTGCTTTGGATTGCCTTCTTTAACGCTAAAAAATCCTCTTCTGCATGGTGGTCATTCCGGAAATGAAAGTCTGCTTTTTTAAAGTAAGGCGCGATATAAGTCTCAAAACATGGTATTACATGATTCTCCCACTGATATATAATATCACTGCGCTTGTAGCCTCGATTGTCTTGATCTCTATAAATTCTACGATCCAACTGAATGCTGTGATCTACATCCACAAATACTGAAAAGCTTAATAGTTCATGAACTTCTTTATAATGGTAAAGAAACAATCCTTCTACTAAAATAATTTCACTCGGATGAATGGTCAATAACACATTTTTTGAAGGGGCAGTATTAAAGAAATATTCTTTAACCTCTATTGGTTTACCAGCTACTAAGGTACGTAAATCCATTGTTAATTGCTTTTCATTTAAAGCAGTTGGTAAATCAAAATTTACAATTCCATTTTTATCCAATTGTTGATCTTCGATTGGATGATAATAATTATCCATAGTAAACAAGGCTGGATTTAAGTGGGAAAACTCCTCTGCAAGACGCCTGAGTAAGGTTGTTTTCCCGGAACCGCTTCCCCCACAAATACCAATAACCAAAGGTCCATTATTCTTGTTCATCAAACAAAGATAACCATTCAATTATTCTCATTTTAATTGCTTTGCCATTAATTTTTAACTAATCTTGTAATATAATTAACACCCACATGAAATTACTTTTCTTTTCCGTTTTTATAACAATTACATTGAGCGGTTTAACTCAATTACACATCAACGACAAAGCTCCAATGCAGCAAATAGAGATGAAATCTGTCAATGGAAATTTGTATAGTTTGAACACGCTAAAAAAAGATAATGGCCTAGTGGTCATTTTTTCGTGTAATTCTTGTCCATTTGTGGTTGGATCCGATGATTTTCCAGGCTGGGAAAGGCAATATGATTCCTTGTACAATGAAGCGTTAACAAATAACATTGGTTTTGTATTAGTTAATTCCAACGAGGGGAAACGTACTCAAGCGGATTCATACGAGGAAATGATAAAACACGCAAAAGAACTAAATTACACCATGCCTTATGTGATAGATGAACAATCTGCACTAGCCAATGCATTTGGGGCTAAAACCACCCCCCATGTATATTTATTTGACCAAACTTTAAAGTTGATTTATACAGGGGCTATAGATAATTCTTGGGATAAAGGCAGAAAAAGTGACCAAACTTATTTATTTAATGCAATCAAGGCACAAGGAAAAGGAAAAAAAATCAAACCCAACACTACGGAGCCCAAAGGCTGTGGAATTAAGCGTGTGGTTACACCATCCAAAAACTAATATGTTATGAAAAATTTATTATTCTTTTTAACTGTATTCGTTGCTTTTCCAGTGAGCTTTGCACAACAAGGAAATGGGGGTACAGGCCATTATTTTCCTGAAACCGGTTGGAAAACCATTCCCTTAATTATGTATCCTACCCCTGATATCGAAGCCTTAAGGCAAGAAGATTTAATCTTAGACGAACAAGGGGAACAGCCGTGGAGGTTTGGTTTCAATCACCCCACACAAATTAACAGCAGCGCTCATGGCACCTGGATACAGGCAAAAAACGGGGATTTAATTTGGTTGGTTCGTATTAAATGTCCTGAGGCCTTAACCATCAACCTTGCCTTTGACCAAACAGAGATCCCTGATGGCAATGAACTCTATGTGTATAATCCAGACAAGACGTTCATTCTTGGGAAATTCACCCAAGAGCATTTGTATGAAGGACAACTGGGTACTGAATTGGTTCCTGGAGATGAAGTAATCATTGAGTATTATGTACCGGCAAATAATGAAAAGGGTCATGTGCAACTTAACAACGTAACGCACGGGTATAGAACCGCAAGGGAATTTCATGAAAAAGCCTTTGGTAGTTCAGGAAACTGTAACTTGAATGTAAACTGTCCGCAGGGTGGCCCCTGGCAACTAGAACGAAACGGAGTGGTTATGTTGGTTTCTGGAAACAGCGGGTTCTGTTCTGGTTCCTTAATCAACAACACTTTAAATAACGGAAAACCATACGTGCTTACCGCAAACCATTGCTTTAGCAATCCTGCTAATTGGGTGTTTCGATTTAATTGGCAAAGTGCTGGCTGTAATAATCCGGGTACTGAACCTACATTTCAATCCTTGAGCGGAGGCGTGTTACGCGCTAGAGCCAGTGCTTCCGATTTTTGCCTGGTTGAAATTACAGGTGGGCTGCAAGGAGGGACCGTACCTGCGGCATATACACCCTACTTTAATGGCTGGGATAATTCTGGAAATACTCCTACTTCTGCTGTAGGTATCCATCATCCATCCGGAGACATTAAGAAAATATCACTTGAAAACAATCCGCTTATCTCTACAACCTTTGGCGGTAGCCCAGCAAATTCCCATTGGGGCGTAACAGGATGGGATGAAGGAGTAACTGAAGGCGGGTCTTCAGGCTCTCCGTTGTTTGATCAAAATCATAGAATCATTGGTCAATTACACGGGGGGGCTTCCGCCTGTGGGGCAGCTGTATTATCCGATGAATATGGAAAAATTAGTTATTCTTGGACCCCAGCAAATAGCGATAGTACAAACCAACTAAAGTATTGGTTAGACCCAACCCAGTCAAACGCTACATTTGTTAATGGATACGACCCTTCTGGAGGAGTTCCAATTCAAGTAGACCCGATCGTTTCGGCCATTGGTGGGGTCGCTGGAACTTTTTGTAGCGCCGAAGTAACGCCAACCGTGACCATTGCAAACGGTGGGGTTGTTACCTTAACTTCAGTAACGATTACGTATGGGTTTGACGGAAACAATAACCTTACCTACAATTGGAGTGGATCTCTGGCTCAATGGCAATCGGCAACCATAACACTTCCTACAGCAAGTTTGAGTAATGGCATACATACATTTAACGCTATGGTTAGTAATCCAAATACCGGAGTTGATGAAAACAATCTTAATAATTCCCAAAGTAGTACTTTTAATGTGGTATTGAACGGACAAGCAGTTGTTTTGGATTTGACCTTAGATTGTTATGGATCTGAAACATCATGGGAATTACAAAATGCTGCAGGTACTGTAATCTATTCTGGAAGTGGTTATCAAGACGATGCCGCGGGATTGGTTTCTGAAACATGGTGTTTAGATTTTGGTTGTTATGCTTATATCATTAATGACTCTTATGGAGATGGGATTTATGGTTTACCGTGGTGTCAAGCCAGTGGAAGCGTTTTAATTTCTACCCTAGGTGATTCATTAACCGGTATTTCTGAAGCTAATTCAGACTTCGGCAACTCAGCCACACTTAATTTTTGTGTGAACGGCGGGGGTGTAAATTCAATAAACGAAGAAACGTTTACTGTTTATCCAAATCCAAGTCATGAGTTAATTCATTGGGTTTCTTCTTCACCTGTTACATCGTATTCACTTAGCGATATTCAAGGAAAACGAATCATTGAAAATCACTCGGTAAAAACTACCCAATTCAATATTTCATTAGAAAATTTTAGCATTGGAATGTATTTCTTGGATTGCATATTTGAAAACGGGAGATCCGGACAAATTCAAGTAATTAAAAATTAATTGCTTTGGCAGGGATTTATTTTCATGTCCCGTTTTGTAGAAAGAAATGTACCTATTGTGATTTCCATTTTTCAACCACATTTAGTGGGTATAGAACAGCATTGCTTGATTTAATGTGGCTCGAATTTAACCAACGGTTAAACGAAATAAATGAACCCATTGAGACTATTTATTTTGGGGGTGGTTCACCAGGATTACTTACACCAAATGAACTTGAAATGCTCTTAAAAGAGCCTTTTCGTACAGCAGGTAATCAGTTGAAAGAACTAACCATTGAGGCAAACCCAGAGGATATTACCCAAGCGAATTTAATTGCATGGAGGTCGCTCGGTATTAACCGAATAAGCTTAGGTATTCAATCATTAAATGAGGATATTTTACTATGGATGAATAGAAATCACAGCGTTGAACAATCATTAAGTGCTTTATCATTAATAGAAGCGCATGGTTTTTCATTATCGATAGATCTAATTTATGGCATTCCAAATCAACAATTGAATGATATACTATCAGTAATTCAATTGGTAGACCAATATCAAATAGAACACCTTTCTGCCTATGCGCTTACAAGAGAACCGAATACAGCGTTAGACCAATGGATAACACAAGGAAAAATACCGGATATTGAAGATCAATTACAAACCGAGCATTATTATCAAATCCAACTCGAGCTTAATTCCCGTGGTTTTGAACAATATGAAATTTCAAATTATTGCAAAAACAATAAAATCGCAATACACAACAGTAACTATTGGTTAGGTAAACCTTACATAGGGATTGGACCAGGCGCTCATTCATTTGATGGTGTATGTACTAGGCGGTGGAATGTATCTAATAATCAACGCTATTTAAAGCAACAGCAATGGTTTGAAATTGAGTATTTATCAGACAAAAATATTTGGAATGAATGCTGGTTAACTGGGTTAAGAACGATTTATGGCGTTTCGTTTAATAAAATTAAATTGCTAGGGGGATTAACCGAAGAAGAGGAAAAAACGCTTAATGAATTCATTAAAGAAGGATTACTGAAGAAAGTAAATAATCATTACATACTCAAAGATACCGGTTGGCTTTATGCAGACCGTTTGGCTAGTGAATTATTTAGAATTTAACCGCATGCAATCTTTGAAACTCTATTGGCATGTCTTCCTCCTTCAAATACAGCAGATAAAAATGCAGCTAGAATTTCATGTGCCATTTCATCAGTAATAAAACGAGCTGGTAATGAAAGTATATTTGCATCATTATGCTGACGTGCTAATGCAGCTATTTCCGGATTCCAACACAGTGCACATCGAATACCTTGATGTTTATTCGCAGTCATACTAATTCCATTACCAGAACCACATATTAGTATACCAAAATCTGCTTTTTTATTTTCAATTTCTTCAGCCACCGGATGGGCATAATCTGGATAATCAATACTATCTTCACTGAAACAACCAAAATCGACTACTTGATGCCCTTGCAGTTTTAAGGTTGTAATTAACTTTGTTTTCAATGCAAAACCGGCATGATCGGATCCAATAGCAAAATTCATAAAATTCCTTTTTTGTAAAAATAAGCATTTGATAACATGTGTATAAGCTTGTTAATCAGTATTGAAAAATGGTAAAAGAAAAAGTTAGGAATTTTTAATACTTTATTAGTATATACAAGTATTTATAATTTGGACTAAAAGTTAAATATTTCTTTCCTATTTCTATTCACTGCTTATTAACTAAAAACGGGTTAATAAATGATGAAACTTATACACGTAATGAAGTTATACATATAAGTTAATAAGGAATAATAAAGCAAAGTAATAATAGGAATATTCGCATTAATTAATGTTAATAAACCGTTGAAATCCCGTTAATAGTAATTGATGGTTAATAAAAGCATCTTATTTTTACACAAATGAACAGCCTTAATAGAAATAATAAATTTTTTTTAAATAAATATCTTTTAATACAATTAACTGCTGTGGATATAATTGACTAGGTAGTATTGATTCGAATTTTTACTTTTATCACCAGATGAACAAGCAACAAGATGATATTTTAAATTTATATGCAGAGATTGAAAAATTTGCAGATAAGTTTTATTTGAATCGTATGCTCAAAGGAGTTTTTATCGCGGTAGGTATTTTATCTGTTAGTTATTTATTGTTTTCTTGTCTTGCCTATTTTTTTGAGTTACAAAGCTGGATTAGACTTTGTTTTTTAGTTGGATTCATTGGAATTAATGTAACAGTTTGTATCCGTTTGCTAATAGTTCCAAGTGCCCAATATTTTAGAATAATAAATCGCATGACACAATTAGAGTCAGCCACTTTAATTGGTGATTTGTTTCCAGATATTTCGGATCGTATAGTTAATACCCTGCAATTGATAAAACAATCTAACTCCTCCAATGAGAATTTAGATTTGTTAGCTGCATCTATTACTCAAAAAACTGCACAATTAAAGCTCTTTAATTTTAGTTCCGGAATAGACTTGTCACTAAATAAAAAATACGCAAAATATGTTCTTCCTTCATTATTAACGTTATTAGTGTTGTTGATTTTCATTCCTGCAATATTGACCCAAGGAACCTATCGAATCATTCAGTTTAATAAAGTATTTCTGCCGTTTAAGTTCCAGTTAGCAGAGGGTAAATCAACCTACGAAGAAGGTTCAGATATTCCCATTCAAGTGACTTTAACCGGTGAGCGCATTCCGGATAGAGTTTATTTAGTTTCTGATCAAGGTAAATTCCTTATGCAAAGGGCCTTAAAAAACAGGTTTGATTTCGTACTGAAAAGAGTAAAAACAAGTGGCACATTTTATTTTGAAGCAAACGGTTATGAGAGTAAGCAATATAAGTACAAAATAACCGGTAAAAGCTTGTTAGGAAAGGTATCTGTTAAAATTAATTACCCATCGTATTTAAATAAAAAAGATGAGATTATTCAAAATGTTGGGGATATCACCATTCCAGAAGGGAGTCAATTAACATGGATAGGAACAACTAAGAACACCGAAAAGATAGAAATTAAATATGCTAAGGAAATTAAATCTTTCAATAATTACTCGTTTACTTATAAATTCAAAGCTAGAAATACGCAAAAACTAACGATACGTTTAGTTAACTTATTTTCACATAAAGTAGATTCATCAGTCTTTCAAATTGCTGTGATTAAGGACGCTTATCCAAGCATTCAGGTAGGGGAATCAACAGATTCAATACAAGAGGGATTACGTTTTTTTAGTGGTCAAATTGGTGATGATTATGGTTTATCTGCCTTAACGTTTAATTATTCAATTCTGCGTAATGGGAAATCGATTAAGACCCGTAAATTACCTGTTTCATTTGAGTCTGGAACCCGCAGTAGCTTTTCTTTTGCTGTGGATTTTCGACTAGAAGATGTGAAATTAGAGGATAAAATTGAGTACTTTTTCACGGTATCGGATAACGATGGTGTGAACGGTAGTAAAAGCACTAAAAGCTATGTAGGGCAGTATCAATTACCAGATCTCAAAGAATTAAACGAGCAACGGGATAAACAACAAGCTCAAACGAAGCAAGATTTAGAACGAATTTTATCAAAAACCAAAGAGTTTGAAAAGTCTGTTGATAAACTTAAAAAGGATTTAACTAATTCTAAATCAAATGATTGGAATAATAAACAACAATTAAAACAATTACAAGAAGATCAAAAATCCTTAGCCAATGAGCTCCAGCAGATTAAAGATCAATTAGAACAAACTACTCAAGAAAAGAATCAACTATCAGAAATAGATAAAGCCTTATTAGAGAAGCAGGAAATGATTGAAAAATTGTTAGAGGAGGTTATGGATGATGAATTAAAAAAATTACTTGAAGATTTAGAAAAATTATTTAATGAACGAGCAGATCAGGAAATTCAAAAGGAAATGAATAAGCTGGATCAACAAGCAGAAAATATGAACAAGCAATTAGATAGAACCCTTGAAATGCTTAAGAAATTGCAAGTAAATGAGAAAATAGATGACATAGAGAAAGAACTTAAAGAGAATGCAAAAGATCAAGAAACACTGAAAAAAGAAATTGCTTCTGATAATATTAGTAAAGAAGAAGCTGCTAAAAAACAAGAGGAAATTAACAATCGTTTTGATGAAATTCAAAAGAAATTAGAAGAAACTAAAGCGTTGAATAAAGAATTAGATACTCCCTTGAATTTAGATGATACTAAGGAAATAGAGGAATCTATTGACAATGAATTAATGAACGCCTCAGAGGGTGTTAAAAATGGTAAGAAAAATAAATCTCAAGAATCTCAACAACGTGCTGCAGATCAAATGGAACAGTTAGCCGATATGCTAGATCAACAACAAAAAGATTCGAATCAACAACAAGAAGAAGAAGATATGGAATTAGTTCGTAGAATCTTGGAGAGTTTAATGATTCTAAGTTTCGATCAAGAATCTCTAATTGGAAAGTTTAGTAAAATAAATACAACAGATCCAAAATATAAAAAACTAGGCCGTGATCAAATTCGAATTAATACCGATACTAAAACAGTTAGCGATAGTTTATTAGCCTTAGCAAAACGTCAGCCTAAAATAGCATCCTTTGTAGATAAAGAATTAGCTGATATTACATTCTCTCAAAATGCAACCGTAGATGCGATTGATGACCATCGTAAGCAAGATATTATGAGAAATGAGCAACAAGTAATGACTGCCTATAATAATTTAGCATTGCTCTTGAATGAAGCATTACAACAAATGCAATCTCAGATGCAGTCTCAAATGCAAAGCAGCGGAAGTTGTAGTAAACCAGGAAACGGTAAGCCAAAACCAGGAAATAATATGTCGCCCGGAGACATGAAAGAAATGCTAAAGAAACAATTAGAAAAAATGCAAAAAGGACAAAATCCAGGAGGTAAGAAGCCTGGAGACAAAGAGGGCGATAATCCGGGTATGAAGCCGGGTCAATCAGGAATGAATATGTTGGGATTAGGCAATAAAGAAATTGCAAAAATGGCGGCAGAACAAACAGCAATAAGGCAGCGATTAGAACAATTAAAAAATGAATTGAATAAAGACGGGAAAGGTACAGGAAATCAATTAAACCCATTATTAAAAGAGTTAGAACAACAAGAAAAAGATTTAATTAATAAAAACTTTACTCCAGGAATGATCAATCGGCAAAAAGACATTATGACTCGTCTTTTAGAAAGTGAAAAAGCGATATTGGAACGCGGATTTAAAGATAAAAGAGAATCTAAGTCAGGTGTAGATAAAATTAATAGTAACCTTATTGAGCTTAAGACGTACAATCGTGACAAGCTTAAACATGTAGATATAATTCGGGTAGTAGATCCGGCATTTAGTATTTACTATAAAACGAAAGCGGAGACATACTTTAATTTAGTTGATTAAATTTATATCATGAAACATCAATTACAGTTAATACACGAAGTAGCGTTACCTTCAACACCTGCTTCCATTTCGGATGTAGAGAGTTTGATTGATGTGGCATGTGCCGAATTGGCCTTAAGCGAAGACGCATATGGTAATATACTGATTGCTGTAACAGAAGCCGTTAATAATGCCATTATTCATGGTAATAATTTAGACGCTAGTTTATCTGTTCATGTAGGTGTTCACAACAACACGGAATGGGTGTGTTTTACCGTTACTGATCAAGGAAAGGGATTTAACCCAGAAACTATTCCTGATCCAACAGCACCTGAAAACTTATTGAAAGAAAATGGTCGAGGTATTTTTCTAATGAAAAACCTTGCAGATGAAGTAACTTTTGAATGCAATGGCACGGTTGTAAACGTCTGTTTTCGTAGATGATTTCAATCGATTATTATTCCGTTGAAATTCCAGGATTACCACTAGATTCTATTATATCTTCTGTACCATTATTAATTACTGAGGAAAAACATGTATTAGGGGATATTACTTTGGTGTTTTGTACCGATAATGAGTTACTTGAAATAAATAAAAAATATTTGTTGCATGATTTTTATACCGACATCATTACGTTTGATTTCAATGTGGGTAAAGTGGTGGGTGGAGATTTATTCATATCTATAGATCGTGTAATAGATAATGCTAATTCATTACAAATTTCTTTTGATGAGGAGCTACACCGTGTTTGTTACCATGGTGTTCTTCATTTGTTAGGATATAACGATAAAACATCCGATGAAATAAGTAAAATGCGCTCAAAAGAAAATTATTATTTAACTAAATTGTTTCACGTGAAACGATAATTGAATATAACCATGTTAAATAACTATGATGTTATTGTAGTAGGTGCAGGTCATGCGGGATGTGAAGCAGCTTCCGCTGCAGCAAAAATGGGTAGTAAAGTTTTGTTACTTACCATGAACATGAATACTATTGCTCAAATGAGTTGTAACCCAGCAATGGGAGGAGTGGCTAAAGGACAAATTATTCGTGAAATAGACGCATTAGGAGGGGGCTCAGGGATTGTCAGCGATAAAAGCGCAATTCAATTTAGAATGCTTAACTTATCTAAAGGTCCCGCCATGTGGTCTCCAAGAACTCAGAATGATCGCATGATGTTTGCTACAGAATGGCGCTTATTGTTAGAACAAAATCCGAATATTGATTTTTGGCAAGATATGGGCATTGGTGTGATAGTTGAAAATAATAGGGTTTTAGGTGTAAAAACTAGTTTAGGCATTAATATATATGGTAAAGCGGTGATACTTACCAATGGTACGTTTCTTAATGGAATTATTCACTTAGGAGAAAAACAATTTGGTGGAGGAAGAGCGGCTGAACGTGCATCGACAGGAATTACCGAGGACCTCGTTTTATTGGGATTTGAATCAGGACGCATGAAAACAGGTACGCCTCCTAGAGTTGATGGTAGAAGTTTGGATTATTCTAAAATGGAGATTCAGTATGGTGATGAGCTTCCTTCCAAGTTTAGTTATTGGAATACGAGTGCACTACAAAAGCAATTACCTTGTCACATCACATACACTAATCCAGAAACGCATGATAAATTGCGTGAAGGATTCGACCGATCACCTATGTTTAATGGGGCCATTAAAAGCACTGGCCCGAGATATTGTCCGAGTATTGAAGATAAAATTAATCGCTTTGCTGATCGTGATCGCCATCAAATATTCGTCGAACCAGAAGGATGGAATACCGTGGAGATATACGTCAACGGCTTTAGTACATCTTTACCCGAAGACGTGCAATTAAATGCAATTAAATCTATACCAGGATTTAAAGATGCTAAATTGTTTAGACCAGGCTATGCAATTGAATATGATTATTTTCAACCCACACAACTAACACACACCCTAGAAACAAAGCGAATTGAGGGACTTTATTTTGCAGGGCAAATCAATGGCACTACCGGATATGAAGAAGCCGCGTGCCAAGGTTTAATGGCAGGAATTAATGCGCATCTAAAAATAAATGATAAAGCACCATTTATCTTGCAACGAAGCGAAGCATATATTGGTGTGCTTATTGATGATTTAGTTACTAAAGGAACGAATGAACCCTATCGAATGTTTACCAGTAGAGCGGAGTATAGAATTCTTTTAAGACAAGATAACGCTGACCTGAGGTTAAGCAACATAGGGTATGAGCTGGGTTTATTGACACTTCATCAACGAGATCAAGTATTTAAAAAAAATGAACAAACTAATTGGTTAAAAAGAGAATTGAAATCTATAGGAATTACTCCGCAAGAAATTAATCCAACTCTTGAACGCTTGGAATCCGCTCCGATATCACAACAAGTTAAATTGTCCAGCGTGTTAACTCGCCCTGGAGTTAGCTTGCATATGCTTATTAAATCCTCAGAAATATTATCTAATACGTTGAAAAACAACGATATAAGTAATGATGTTCTTGTGCAAACTGAAATTCAAGTGAAGTATGAAGGTTATATAACACGCGAAGAAGAAATAGCTGAAAAAATGCACCGTTTAGAACGAGTTCAAATCCCGCATGATTTGAATTATGCGCAATTAAAAAGTTTGAGTACTGAAGCGGTGGAAAAATTATCTCTGATTCAACCAATGACAATTGGCCAAGCATCTCGGATCTCTGGAGTTTCACCAAGTGATATTTCTGTCCTTTTAATCTATTTAGGTAGATAAAATCCATTTTCCGTTGATTTAAGAGACGGAATACCCCGTTGTATTAGAATTACTATAACACTATAAAGAAAGCGCATTAGAAGTTAAATATAAAAGTCGTTTTTTTTCATTTGAATAACTTTTTGTCAACTTCAATGGTTATTTTAGACGCCAATGAAAGTTTTTTTAATAGATAAAGTTCATCCTATACTTCAAGAGCGTCTAAATAAAAATGGATTTGAGTGCATTGATGCTACCCGATTTTCAATGGATGAATTATTAAAACGTAAACATGACGTTCATGGAATTGTTTTGCGTGCACGATTTTTATTGAATTCAGAGGTTTTATCGAATTTTCCAAATCTTGAGTTTATTGCTCGTTCCGGTTCTGGAATGGAAAATATTAATGTAGCTTATTGCAAGTCACATAACATTAAATTATTTAACTCTCCAGAGGGTAATAGAAACGCCGTTGCTGAACACGCCCTTGGGATGTTGCTGGCATTGATGAATAAACTCTGTAAAGCAAATAATCAAATTAGTGAGGGTGTATGGAATCGTGAAGAAAACCGTGGTGAAGAATTAGATGGAAAAACACTTGGCATTATTGGATACGGAAATAATGGAGCGGCCTTTGCAAAGAAGTTGAGAGGTTTCGATGTTAAGGTTTTGGCCTATGATAAATATAAATTTGGATTCGGGGATGACTTTGTTCATGAAAGCACCTTGGAAGCCATTTTTAATTCAGCAGATGTTGTTTCTCTTCATATTCCTCAAAACAAAGAAACTATAGGTTTAGTAAATGAAGCTTTTATTAATTCGTTCGAAAAGCCGTTCTATATATTGAATTTATCCAGGGGTAAAATCATTCATACGGAGTCGTTAGTTAAGGCATTAGAATCAAATAAGATTAAAGCCGCAGGTTTAGATGTACTAGAATTTGAATCCAAAGATTTTGAATCTATTTTTGCACAACAATTACCTGAGGCTTTTCAATACCTCTTAGCTTCAGATCGAGTTCTACTCAGTCCACATGTAGGAGGGTGGACGAAGGAAAGTTATTTCAAACTCAGCGATGTGCTGGCAGATAAAATAATATCCTACTATCAACATTAATAAGATACGAGCTGTTTTATTAATTCATAACCATTTCCAGTGATTTTAACCATGTACATGCCTGTGTTCACTGACAATTTGATGCTTCCATCTTGGGTGATATCTTCCGAATAGATTAGTTTTCCATTAAGATCGAAAATTTCTATAGTAATAGGGAATAGATGGTTCTCAATGTTTAACGTTCCGTTTTGAATGGGATTTGGATACAACATAACTTCCATTAATGGGTTTGATATATTTATATTGGCTTGTTGGATATATTTTTGTCCGTCTGAACATGATGTTGATTGAAGTCCCGCATGGTTCTCACACCTTATTGTCGTATAATACACACTATTTTGATTAAGATTTAACAAGTTTAGGAAGTATGAGTTATTTAACGAATATTGGTTCTGTATGATATCATTCCCAAATGGAGCGCTTCCAATATCAAAAAAGGTACCATACATACCTGAATGTGGGTCGTCTACTACCCAATTTCCTTCAAGGATTGGTTGGTACAAGCTATCAATATCATTTGTTGGACCGTCATTCAATTCAATAATTAAAGGTGCCGTCCAATCAATTTGAACCAATGTTTCATGTGGAACGTTCCAATTGTTGACACTATCCATGGCAATAATTCTAACCTTGCCGCTTTCCTGTTGCTGATCACTTTGTTCAAAGAGCTCCTGTCCAGGCCCAACAGTAACTATCGCGCTATTTGAGTGATTTTTATAAACATATATTTCATCGAATCTAACTGTACATGATCCAGAACGCAACGATATAGCAGACCCCTGCTGAAGCGGATTCGAATCTGACCAACTACAAACGAGAACAGCATTAAGGTAAACCTGAATTAATCCGCTTTGAGGGTTGTAAGTAACATAGACTTGGTCCCAATGATTAGTAATGATTGTGGCAGAATCCTCTTTGACAAGCGTAAATACATCATTAAATACCCTATATAATTGAACCTTGTCCGTTTCCTCTCTGAAATATACGAAATATGAATTTCCTCGATTGGGCAAGGATGGATCACTACAAAAGAAATGCATTCCTGCTCGTTGGTTTGAATTAGTAGAGGTAATCTGCTGTTTCCATGTATATAAGTAAGTGTGTTGTGAAGATTGGCTTACTTGGGCGTAGGTATTTGAATTATTCTGTGAAGCATCATTCATTAGGAAGTGACCATTGGTAACTTGAAAATTCCCCGCCTGATTGGTCCAAAGTCCTAGGTTAGAATCGAATTCATCCACGAAAAATCCCATGGTTTGGTTGGCTTTAAAAGGATCTGTTGCAGAAGATCTAGAAGATACGTTATAGAATTTATGTTGAATACCAGAGGTGTCGCTATCTTGGAAAGAAGCTTCGAAACTTTGAGTTTGCCATGTTCCTGAATAACTTAGAGTACTAGTAGGGGGCGTTAAGTCGATGTTCAAATTATTAAAATGATAGTTTATCGACCACCCGGATAATTGCGTAGCACAATCCGACCGAAATTCAATGGTTAAAGTATTTGTTGAGGACTGAATACCCGGTGGTAGCGCGTTTCCTGTGTACGTGCCTAGCAATGGTGAATTAACGGTTGCCCCATCATATATAATCAATTTGTCAAAAGTTGATTCTAATTCGAAAGAGGTAAATTGCAGGGTTATATTGTTTCCTTGAGGTGCTTGGATAAGCCAAACCATTCGTTCATCTGCTGCATAGTTTCCACCGGGTCCTCCAGAATCATAAAGTGTTCCTGATGGATTTGTAAGTATCGTTGGGGAGTAGGTATCGTTAATTAACGCATAATATTTATTCCAATTCCAATGTATTCCTGGATCTGTATGGCTTTGATTTGCATAATGTTGATGCCCTTTGATTCGGATACAATTCCCAAGTAATTGGGTACCAGTAGATCCTAAACCGTCGAAGGTTCTTTTCGGGTTGATTCCATAGCCACTTTGAGTAATGTCTTTAACGAGGTTCGCAGAAGATTGATAGAGTGCTTGGGTATACCATGTGGCGTTTGACACATAGCCCTCGTGCTCGATTCCTATGGTATATGAATTTTCATTCCCCACGTGCCAAGCTTTATTACTCTCTAATACCATTTGAGTAATTTGTCCATCAGAACTGCGAACCACGTAATGATAAGATACTTGTGCGTTACAATTGAGGCCCCAAGAAATTGCTCCTGCATAGGTGCCTTGAACCGTGTGTATAGTTATTGCGGTTATTGGGGAACCATTTCTGCTGCTGTAATTACAAGAAGGCGCAGGGTTCCAAAGCGCAGGGGCGTAGTTTAGAGATTTATGTAAATTTTCTGTCCGGTATTGGGTGTTTTCATGGTTTTTAATCCCTGTGGAATCGATGGTAATACGTGGAGAACTGAGAACAGAATAGTTAGTTTTACCAAAGAAATCCATTAAGTTTATTTCATACAATGGAAATCCATAGGTAGCCGAATTTGATTCATCCATTAAAAATTTAAATACATCGTAAACAGTGCTTTCAAATGCAAAGCGGTTGACGCTTCCTTCTTTAGGAATTTCGCTCAGCTCCCACATTAAATTGTATATTAATTCAGGGGTATTTTCCCCTGAAACACCATGGCTGTGCATGAGCACCGCACAGGCTGCTGCATATGCTTCTATTTGAAGAAGAACATTATTCTTTTGGCTGTAAATACTAATTCCTGTTAAAGATTCAATGAGTTTTCCATTTTCAAAAAAGTAATTTTTTCCATCTTCATAAACCCCCATGATTCCATAAGGAATGGGGATGTCAGAGCAACTTAATGGTTCTTCGTTTGAAATGTTATAAAATCGTGTGTGTGTATATGAGATTGCTTCTAAAAATCCAGAAGGAATTTCTGGGTGATTTTGATAGGCGGGTGAAAAAAATGTACTTTGACTGAAAACAGCCACATGGATTGAAAGGGCAAGATAAATAAAAAGTAGTTTAGGCATAAATAAAAATTTGCGAGCTAACGCAAATCTTCGCCTATTAGTATATTTTAAATTATATCTTATTGAAAATCAAATACTTAAAACTTAATGGTTAGGCCTCCGAATATTGAAATCGGAATGACCGGATAATTATAAAACCTTAAGTATCGTTGTGAAGCGATGTTATTAATTTGGACAAATCCAGAAATGCGCTTGCTGTAGCGATATTCTAGGGTTAAATTTCCATCAAAAACATTTCCTAAATTATATACAAACTGATTGTTCAATTCAGTAATATTTGTTCCTGCTTTATATACTTTTGCATATCTACCAAAAGACATATCTAATCCAGCTTTAACTAATAGTTTATCGAATAAATTATAATTTACTTGTAAGATAATTTCTGCTTGTGGCAAGTTCCATGCCCGGGCTTCATTAAATAATTCATAGGAATGATATCTAGTTATAAAATCTAGGCTAAGTTTTTTACCTGCTTGATATCCAAATTGGCCCTCTATCCTTGTGTGGTTTAATGAGTCGTATACCAAGGTAAATTTATTTCCGGAAGATATTAATGTATCAGTCACAAAAAAGGCGCGATTATTTTCTTTAATAAAATTTGCCTGTATTCCGTATGTGAATTTTTTTAAAAAGGCACCTTTAATTCCAAGTTGAATATCGTAGGGATTTACTTGATTTTGGATATTGAGGTTTGGTAAAACAAATTGATTCTCCTGATAAAATGTGGTCAAAGATGCTTGTTTAACCTGTCCTTTTAGCGAGACATAAGGAATGAACTGATTATTCATTAAGGCGAATTGCATGAATACCGAAGGAAAGAAATATGCTCTTGTTTTTTCTGAGACATCAATGCTTACATTAAATCCAGCATCTATGCTAAGGGCGTTTTGGGCCAATAAGCTTTTGACACCTGGATTTAAATCTACAACGGTATTCTTATTAACAAAACCACTGTCCGAAAAAGACAATATAGAATCTTGAATACCGTATGAATACCCATTATATCTTAATCCTAAACAACCATAAATGGTAGATGAACCAGTTTTATAGGTTCCAAGTGTATTAAGCTTAAATCCCTGTTCTTTTGATTTCCAATCATTTAAACTATCTACCCTTGGCGAATCCGTCCCTGTATATCTAAAATCAAGCGTAGTTTTTAGGTTGAAAACACCCGTATCTCCTCGATTACTAGAAATAACGGCATGCGCATTAACTAATTGATATCGTTGTGCGATGGAGTCTTTGTCGGCGTTTGGATCATTCAGGCCATAATAATGAAACCCATGGTTAGTATATTTTAGGTATGATTGAAGTGTAAAGGATTTTTGAAACGTTTCAAAAACCCCTTGAATACTGGTGTTGTCGAACGTTGCCGGAGCCATCAGTTGTTTTTCTCTGTTTTTTATATCCCCAAAAAAGCTAAGGTGCTTTACGTGTAAACCATAATAATTAGCTCTTGATCGCGTAGAATTCACATAAAACTCGCCCATTGGCATTAATGTGGACCCCATACCAAGTTTTAAATAAAAAGGGTATAATTTTTCAAGCAATTGCTCAGTTTCAATGGTAGCCGCCTCAATGGTATCAGTGCTTACGTTGACTGTTAATTTAGGCCCAAGTAAGGGGCGATTTGGTACAGCAGATGTTTTGATGGAGTCAATAATTTTAGGTGCAGAAGCAATACGGTGGGTACGCTCTATGTCTCTATTACCTTTTCCATCGGTTTCAAATACATCAGATTGTGCAAAATACAAGGGAAACCAACCACAAATTAATAAGATTAAATAATACTTCATGTTATTCGGGTTTAATTTCAATAGTCTTTTGAGGTTCTATTTCAAGATTTTTCATGGGATTTTTAAGGTCTTCAATCGTTGCCTTAAGGGCATGAGCTTCGTTCAAAATCCCATCATCTTCTTTAATTGGATAGAAGTCAATTACGGAAGTAATCGTTTGTTCAGCCTCTAATAATTCGTTTCGGTCTATATGCGTTTGTGTTTGCAGAATTAATCCTTTAGCCACCCAGTAATTATAACTGGGTTTCATTTTTAGCAGTTCCTTTATTAGGATAATGGTAGAATCAAGCGCTGCTTTTTTGTATTGAATAGCAGCCAAGGTATATTTTGCTTCAGCACCCTTAATGGTTCCGGTATTTTTAACTAACCAACGCAATGCGGGTTCTGCATCGGAAAAATTAGACAAATAATAAGCACTCATTCCATAGGCATATTCAGCCTCTGTTTTCAAGGATTGGTTGAGCCCTCCAATAGAGAGAACTTGTTGAGCGTAGGAATTTGCATCTTGATATTTATCTAATAGAAAACAGCAACGCATTAATCCAATTTTTGCAGCGTTAATATTGTTTGGTTTCGCTGCAAATTGTTCTAGTTTTAGATAATTTATTAAGGCGTCGTTATAATTTCTTTTTTCGTAGTAATAGGTTGCAATTTTATAAGCTACTGGTTCAAAATAACTTGCAGTTGGACCAGCTAAATATGCTTCGTAATGAGGTAAGGCCGCGATAGTGTCCTTTATTCTTAAGCACGCATTTCCTGCGTAGAAATGTGCGTCTTGAGAAAACTTTCCATTGGGGAACTTCGCTAAATATTGATTAAACTTTGCAATAGCCTCACTGTAATTACTATCCACATAACTCTGTAATGCAGGATTAAAATAAAGGTTTTCTTTCTCGTCTGATGATAATCCAGCGCAATCGTATTCGTTTGCAACTTCTTCTGCCCGTTCAGGGCTTTTCATAGCTACATAAACATCCATTAGACCTTTGGCGGCTACAGCACAGATGTCTTTTCTGTTGCCAAATTCTAAAAGTATCGAGCGATATGCGCTTTCTGCTTGTTGATATCTCCATTGTTTATAATAGATATCTGCTATTTCAACTTTACAATTAACTCCTTTTGGAGATTTTGGATAATTTAATAAATAGGTTTCAAATCCTTTAAATGCTTTCTCGAATTCTGATTGAGCCTTGTAACTCATGGCAAGTTCATAGGAGGCGTTTTGAATATATTTAGAATTCGGATATTCAATAATTAATTTTTCAAGGGTAGAGATT
>Ga0222713_10000315_pt1 | contig 54236 bp, 69 predicted proteins | sample C33_649DmetaG_FD_165061 | JGI IMG/M metagenome (GOLD analysis project Ga0222713, IMG submission 165061) | Estuarine water microbial communities from San Francisco Bay, California, United States - C33_649D | ecosystem: Environmental > Aquatic > Marine > Unclassified | place: USA: California...
ATGTAGAAAGAAAGAATCTACCATATCAAAATTTTACAGAAGAAGATATTGGAGAAAATAAAGCATCGGTTATGGGTAATAGATACCGTAGTATCATCGGTGGTTCTCAATATCCCATTTTGACTGAAAAACAAATGCAAGGATATGATTTGGTTATATCTTGTGTAGATAATTTAGGTCTTAGAAAAACCCTCTACAATTCAAATGTTAAATGGTTAGACTTAAGGGCTCAAGGTAGAAATGCGGCCTTTGTGTCCTTTTTAGCAAATCCCGAAATTTATGATACTCTCTTAGCAGGAGATAATACTAGGTCATTCTCTTGTCAAGGTGATGAATGGGATGGCTCTAATGTAGGTGTTCATTTTATGCAAGTTACTATTGCAGGAATGGGTGCTGAATGGATTCAAAGATGGTTTAACGGTGAAGAAATTAGTGATTTTAAGATGGTGAATGTATGAATTTTACAGAAGATAAATTAGGAGAAATTATTGATTTTGAATTTTCTAAAGGAGAAAGAATAGTAAAGGTATTCTGTTCAATATGTTCGGCAGAATGTATTGCTCCTATTATTAAAGCAGGGGCTTTTTTAGGAGCCCATGAAATGTTTCATGCGTGGGAATTTAAAATGATGTTAGAACAGGATATGATAGCATGAGCGAAATAAATTATAATAATACAGATAATTATGACTATTTAGAAGAAGAAGAAAGAAGAAAACTTGACGAATTGGTTTCCCTCCACATCGAAAACAATTGGGAGGGAAATTGGGAAGATAAAAAGTTCTTAGAAGCAATTTGGTATTCTTCTGTTCAAATTTTACCTTCGCTTGAAGTTCAAGTAGTGGTTGATGCAAATGATAAACTATTCATTTCTACGGGTTCTTCGGCATTGGTTTGGTTTTCTACAATTCCCAAAGGGATGAGAATTCCTATCAAGTGTTGGATTCATACTCATCCATTTGGTATTGCCTATTTTAGCGGTGTTGATTGGAAAACAATCAATACATGGAAACCCGTTATGCAGAATGCTATCGTTTTAGGAGATAACGAATTTGGTAAATGGAATCAAGAAGAACCTAATGTGTTACATCATTTCTCTTTAGGTTTAAACCCTAAATTTACAAAACAATATCAAACTTCTTTGGAAAGGTCTATTTTTTCTTCGGAGGAAGAATGATGTGTGGAGATATACCAACAGAATGTGTTACAGAAGATTGTAAAAATTATGCTAGATTAGATGTTTATTGTTTTGTCTGTAATAAGAAACATTCAACGGGGGTGTAATTATTCCTACACAATTATGTATTTTTTGTGAAAAAAGATATGATGTTAAGCCTTCCAATGTAGTTAGAAATGGGTTTAAACCCACTTGTTACGATTGCCGCCTATCTTTGCCTCCCGAAGAATTTCGATGCAAGGCAAAAACAACAAAAAATACTCAATGTAAATTATGGAAAAGGTTAGGCAAACACACTTGCGGAACACATAGAATGATGGAGGATAAAATATGAAATTTAATTTTAAAGAAGACTACATGGAAAAAAATCTACTAAGAACAATAAATGTAACATTAGCACTTAAGGGTGAATATATTCATCCATCAATGAAACTAACTGCTTACCATGAAAACATAACAAATACAGGAATAGGTTTAGATGGAAACCTATTACTGAAATGTTTAGATTGTGGTTGTAGTGATGAAGATGAAAACTATAAAGAATACTGTTCTACTATTGTTAGACATATTCGATGTAAAGACGAAGACTGTAATAATTGGGCTCATCCCGATAAATTATATTGTAATGCTCACTTGATAGAAGTGAAAGAATGTATGCTTTGTGGGGATAATACCCAAAACATACTTGAACAGGTATGCAATAAAAACGAATGCTATGAAGCATTTATGAGAATAAAATATGGTGAAAATTATGAAGAAGATAGAAGAGCAAGAACAAAACCCAAACTTAGAACAAATTTTAGATATTAAAGAAGAAATGGAATATATAGTAGCAGGATTAAATAATCTTGAAGAAGATATGGCTAATCTTGATACCTTGAAAAAAGCAATCCGTGAAATTCAAGAATTTCTTATAGAAAACCATGATGCTTTCCTTATCCACAGGGTAGTTTAAATGGGTCTTTATTAATAAGAATTACATGAAAGCCGTAGGCCAATGGGTTGTTATGCAAAAGGTAGAAAATGAGAGTTTAGGAGGCATTATCAGTAGTTCCGAAAATGTAGGGCTTGTTCTTGATTGTGCCGTTGATGAATCTATTATAGGAAAAAAGGTTTGCTTTGATTCTCAAAGTGGTAGATTTCATCTTGACTATCTTTTTGTTGAGTATGATAAAATCTATGGACTTATGGAGGAAGAAGCATGATTATCTTTAATGATGAAGTAAAACAAAAACTCCTTCAAGGTATTGATTTAGTTGCTGATTCTGTTTCTATTACTTTAGGGCCACAATCAAAAACTGCAATTTTACAAGGCAATCCCCCAATTGTTATAAATGATGGAGTAACAATTGCTAAACATATTTCTCATACTGACCCTTATGTTCAAATGGGAATACAATTGGTGCAAAATCTAACGAATAAAGCACAAAGCAAAGCAGGTGATGGAACAACAACGGCTTGCATCTTAGCAAGAGCCATGTGTCATAATATTGCTAAATTAAATATTGCTAACTTTCATCAATTTCGACAGGAAATAGATACTCTTAGAGATGCTATGATTGAACAATTAGATAAGTTAGCAATAGAAGTAGATGATGAGTCTATTGAAAGTGTAGCAAAAATTTCATCAAATAACGATGAAGCATTGGGTAGTTTAATCGCTCAAGTATTCCGCCATGTAGGTAGGGATGGGGTTATTACAGTTCAAGAAGGACATGGATTAACAACAACCTATGAATTAAAGGACGGACTAGAAATTGACAATGGTTTTATTTCTCATCTTTTTGCGAATCAAGATAATGGGTCTTGTGTTTTGAACAATCCTTTAATTGTAACCACTAATAAAATCATTAGAAACTTTCAAGACCTTTTGCCTATATTGGAATATGCTTCTACAAACGGACATTCGATTTTCTTAATCTGTAAAGATTTACAAGGTTCAGCACTAAGTAATGTATTAGCAAATGTCATTCAAAATAGAATTGAGATTTGTGTAATACAAGGGCCGAATCATGGAGATGTTCAACTTGATGAATTGAAAGATATAGTTTCAGTAGTTGGTGGTAAAGTCTTTACAGAAGAAGCAAAAGATAATTTACAAATTTTTACAAAAGAAGATTTCGGTAAATGTGATAGAGTAGTAATAGACCAACTTTCTACCACTATAATTGGTGGAGAAGGCGACACAACTGATAGAATACAAGCCATAAATAATCTTTACAATGAGGCGAACAATGATTGGATTAGGGATAGATTAGCAAAAAGACTTAGCCGATTAAAAGGCGGAGTTGCGGTCATTCATGTCGGAGGAGGTTCTAGTATAGAACTAAGAGAAACAAAAGAACGCTTAGATGATGCGTTGAATTCAACAAAAGCCGCACTTCAAGAAGGAGTTATAGTTGGAGGAGGATTAGGTTTGCTTCAAGCAGTTTCAAATATTGAAGGTGCTAAGTCGTGGTTTGTAGATTCTTTAATGACTCCAATAAATGTGTTGTTAGAGAATGGCTCTATGTCCGATGCAGAATGGGATAATATTAACATTAAAGATAATGTAGGATATAATGCCTCAAAGGGCTATTGTGAAAATTTGCTTGAAGCGAAAATCATTGACCCCGTTAAAGTAACAAAGAGTAGTTTAACTGCGGCTATGTCAATTGCTTCTATGTTCCTAACTACAGAAGTAGCAGTATTAAGAGGAGAATAAACATGAAAAGATGGGATATTAAAATGCTAACTTCATTTGGTCAAGAGTCATATATCGTTATGGATTCTAAACAGAAAGAAAACTCTTATCAAACTAAAAATTACCTTATTGCTTTGACGGTTTGTAATGCGTTAAATAGAATTGCTGATTCATTGAATGAGGAGGAATAAATATGATTATTTTTTGTATGGATTGTGAAAATAATGGAATGTTCTATTTGTCATAGGTCAGTTTTAAAAGAACATTTAATTGATAATGATTTCTGTAAAGATTGTTGGGAGTTGATTTCTAATTGACACAAAAAAGAGCAATTACTGTTTCTTTACCCGCACCACATAATGCGGAAATTCAATGCCCTATTTGTGAAAAAAACGGTTGTAAGGTTTGTGAATTTAGTGGTAAAATAACCTTTCAAGTTGCTCCACAAATACCTATTCAAAGAGGACACATTATCAAATATGTAGTAGATAATATACACGATGTTGCTTCCGAAATTACTAGAATGTATGGTTTGACTCCCGAAATAAACACCAAAGAAATTATTGAAATCAATGGTGGTCAATGGGAAATCGTGCAAATTTCATCTTTAGGTGGGGCTTGTTGGGTAGCCAATAGATTAGATGTTTTAGATACCCCCCATTATTTTATTTCAAGAAAAGAACTTGAAAAATTTAAGCAGGGGTGGTTAATTGACTGACAATTTAGAATTCAAAGGCCGAGTAGTGCGTGATGAAAACTCGGAAATTAAACTACATTCGGGCAAATATTGGGGAATACAAGTCATAGATATTCGTTGGTATAATGAAGATAAACCTTCAAGAAAAGGAATAAGATTAAATGTTAAAGAAGCAAAACTAGTGAAAGAACTATTAGAAAAAATATTAGAGGAAGAAATATGAAAATATGGGAATTATCAGCGAACTCAAAAAACCACGATAAATTTGTTAAGTGGGCTGAAACGATAGAAAAGAAACTACCTAAGAATTTGAAAGAACCATTTAGAGAATCTTGGCCTCTTATTCAAAATGCCGACTCTATGGTTCGTGGGGCATTTATTGTTCATTGGTCTTTGATTATTCAAGACCCAATAAGTGAAGTAGCAATACCTATTGTTATTGGCTCTTTATCATATATGCAACAAGCGGCTGAATCAGTTGGCCGTCTTGACTTAAGCCAAACACTTCAAGCCATGATGCAAAACATTCCTAGAATCCGCCATGAAATAACCATGACAAATGTTACATTGGAGGAATCAAATGAAGAAGAATGAATGGGTTAGTTTAGCAAACTACCTTTGGAAAATATCAGAAATAAAACACCCCCGTTCTCCTCTTATCAAAGAAATGATAAGAAAATTAAATGCAAATATGGAAGTGATAATAGATGAATTTAATGAAGATGAGTAGGCTATTAGAGGCTACTGAATTCGATAACCCCAAATCAAAAATAAACAGGATTTCAAGAACCTTAAAAGAAGAAGATAACGATACAAGAATCAAAGTATTAAGAGTTCTTTCTTTAGATTTAAAACAGAATAACATTGGTTTAGTAAAGGGAAAGAAATGGCTTGCCGAAGCATTCGGTATCTTTGAAGATGAATTAGATATGGTTTATACTTCCGTTGAAGATATTGGAGAAACGGCTAAAATTTTAGATAGCACAGAAAACTCCATTGAATATTCTTTGAATAATCTAATTCATTTGTTAGAATTAGATTGTTCAAATCATTCTATTGCATTTCCTACCATTAAAGAAACTCTTCTTTCTATGTCGGATTTAGAAAGAAAATGGTTTGTAAAGTATTGGTTAAGGTTGCCGAAAAACGGACTCAATGAAGCAACCATGATTAAAATTTTAGCAAAGATTTTCTCTAAATCAATTACTGATGTGAAAAATCATTGGAATCATTTTACAATCGAAGAATTAGTGAATGCCTATTCCAATAATAGAGAACTTGTTCCTTCACTTAATCATGGTCGTTTCATAAAGCCAATGCTTGCTAAAGAAGTAGAACCGTCTAAGTGGAAAGAAACCTCTATTGTGGATTTCAAGTATGATGGAAACAGATACCAAATACACAAAGAAAACGAATCAGTTATTATTTTCAATAGGAAAGGTTCCATAGTTAATTATCAATTCCCCGATGTAGTAGAAAGAATATTACATCAATATGATGATGGTATTTATGATGGTGAAATTTATCCAATAAATTCTCAAGGCCACCCCATAGAACACAAACACATGGGAACGAGAGTTCATTCTAAAAATTGGGAAGATGCTAAAAAGGTAGAAGTGAAATGGGTAGTGTTCGATTGCCTTAAAATCAAAGGCAAGAACATAATGCACCTTCCATATGAAGAAAGAATACAGGAGTTTTCTCACTTACCATATCAAGCCCAAAGACAAGTAGGAGGAGATTTTATGTCCTTCTACAATAGAGCAATAAGCGAAGGTTTTGAAGGAGTTATTGTAAAAGATAATGAAAGCCCATACCTCGCAGGTTCTAGAAGCATAGCATGGGCTAAATACAAGCCTCCACGAATAGAATTAGATGTTGTTATTGTAGGAGCAAGATATGGAGAGGGTTCAAATGTCAATGTATTCTCTTCTTTTGATATTGCCGTAAAAGAAAGTTTTGATACCGCCAATGGTTTCAAAGTGATAGGGAGCGTGGGAACAGGATTTAGCCAACAAGACTTATCCTTCTTAACAAGAGAATTAAGAAGATTTACTCAAGGCGTTACAAAAAATACCTATCATTTTCTACCGAGAGTTATTTTAACGGTCAATGCTGACTTAGTAACAAGAAATGCAGAAGGGGATTTGGCTTTGCGATTTCCTAGAATGATAAGAATTAGAGAAGATAAAATAGTAAGTGAAATAAATACACTTGAAGATGTTGAATTATTCAGTTAGGTGAAACTATGAAAGAGGTAGCAAAATTCTTTGCTTCTTTTCCTAAAGTATCATCCATACTCTTTTCTTTGTCGGAACCTCTATCCGATGAAGAAGAATTTGTATTAACAGAATACAATACAATAATGCTCTTCCAAAAGAAAATACTTTCTCCATGTCTTTTTCTTTTTACGGATGATAGCATTACTGTTCATATAGGAACAATCAATGAAAAAATAGTTGTTTTAATCCAAAACAATATTTCTTTCTTTCTTAAAGATATAGATATGCCTTTTTCTTTGGTGGGGGTTTCTAGTCATGTATAGTAAAGAAATGCTTATAGGTATTTTCTTAGCCAAAGGAAATTTCGTTTCTGTAGTATCGAGAAATGACTCAACAAAAATAGGCTATAAAGTTCTTCTTTTTATCTATCTTAGAGGCAATCTTGATTTCTTAAAAGCGGTAAAGCGTTCTCTACATACAGTAGGTATAGAATCTAAACTAGAAAAGAATAGACTGAAAATTAGTTCGGATAGAATTTATAAGATATTAGATATGATTCCCGAATATACAATAGCGAATAAAAATACTCTTGATGAGTTTAGACAAATAGCAGACCTTATTAAAAATAAAAAACACCTAACTCTAAAGGGCTTAGAAATAATAATGAAAATGAAAGGGGCAATAGAATGAATAAAAAAGAAAAAAATAAAATAATTATTTCTACGATAGACGAAATAATGGAATCTCATTCTACTAATGAAATTGTATTAGAAGATTTATCACATGATGTTTTTTCAAAAATTAAAAATTTACCATACATAATTAGTGTCTTCCATACAGAAAAAGAATGGAGAAGAAAGATTTCTTTTTATTGCTCATCCCGTTTGAAAGCAAACGGTTGGACTAAAGTAGGAAAAAGAAAACAAAGCCCAATATATAGGAGGTTTTGAATTGGGATTAACAAATATGAATAAAAATAGACCCATTCTTTTAACAGGAAAACATGGAACAGGCAAAACAACACAAGCAAGGGAAAAACTACCAAATGCAGTAATATATTATGCAAACGAAATAGATATTCCCGATGTATTTTCTATTCCGAGAAATATAGGTATTATCATAGAGGACATACATTATAATCCAAACAAGCAAGAAATTCTAGAAGTGCTTAGAACATATAGAGGAGAAATAATTATTACTTCTCTTAATGAAAAAGATGTTCCATTAGAAATAAAAACAATGTGTCAAATTAAAAGAGTAGGTTCTAAGCAACACATTTTAGATTCAATTAAGAATATCGCTCCTAGAAGTGAAAAGCCCGAAACATTAGAAATGGATATGTATTCCTTAGTCATAGAATATTTGAAGAATTCCGATAGGGATAAAATAAAAGACATTCTTCTTTTAAATAAACCCGCAGATATATTTCTCATAAGTATGCTTATGGAAAATCTTAATCCGAATAAGTTAGTATTCATTGATAGTGTAGTCAAAAGAAGATGGAAAACTTCTTATTTTTATGAAATGTTAGCCTATGCTCATACAGGTAAAACATACATGAGGCCTCAATTTCCTAAGAAAAGAACATATTCTAAAATACCTAATTTGTGTAGAAGATTAGGTTTGGAGAAAAATGAATTTAGACTTTTCAAACAATTGATAGAAGATGAAGATTTTCGTAAATTCGCTCAATCGAAATTAAACAATGAAGAATGTAGATTGATGGGATTAGGCGAAAAAAGAAAAAGAAAGAAAATAGAAAATAAAAATAGAAAATTAATGGAATGGTTATAATGTTATGGACGGAAAAATATAGGCCGAATAAAATTCAAGATGTAATAGGACAAGAACATTTTGTAATTGATGCTCAAAATTGGATTGAAATAAATGAAATGCCTAACCTATTACTTTATGGTAATTCGGGTATAGGCAAAACTGCGGGAGCAATTGCTCTTAGTAAATCTCTTCTTAAAGAACACTTCAAAGAAAACTTCTTTGAAATTAACGCTTCCGATGATAGAAGATTAGAAACTGTTAGAACTACAATTAAAGAAATTGCTCAAAGCGGTAAAATGGGTAATGTTCCATTTAAAATAATTCTATTAGATGAAATGGATGGAATGACAACCGATTCGCAAAATGCCCTCAAAAGAATAATGGAAAGGTATGAATCTAATGTTCGTTTTATTATTACTTGTAATGATAAGACAAGAATCATTTTTGCTCTCCAAAGCCGATGTGCTAATTATCACTTCAAGCCCCTACCCTTTGACTTAGTTTCAAATGTTATTCAAAGGGTATTATCGAAGGAAGGTCATAGCCTAGATATTGAAGAAGTGGAGCAGTTTATATACCACTTCAACGGTGATATTCGTAGAACACTTACCGAATTACAGGCTTGCGTTGTATCGGGAACACGATTAAAAATACAAATGGAGAGGACATTAAAAGACTATGAAAATATTGTGAATGACATTATAAATAAAAATACAGAAAAAGCAATTGATAGGCTACATGATTCTATTTACAACGGCCTTTCAATACAGGAAATCTGTATTGGAATACATGATTATGTCATTCAATGCGAAATGGAGGCAGAAAGAAAATTGAAATTCCTGCGAGTAGTTGGTGAGGGGGAATATAGAGCCACGACTATGACCCCTAAACTCCTCGCTTCATGGATAGTGGCCCAACTAATATAGGAGGTAAAAAAAATGCAAAACGAAATACAAAAAGCGGCTGAAAAACTTGGCCTTTCTCTTGAGGAAGCACAAGTTAAGTATGAGGAAATATGCAAGGAGAACAATACAGAAGAGGGTAGCCCTCTTTCTATCGCCCTATGGCGTTCTTATGCAGGACAACGAATACGAGCCATGAACACAAGCAGTAACGACAGACAAACAAGCGGAGATTTGGTAAAACAAGCCTTTGGCTTCTTCTTTTCTCTAGAAGAACCTAGAGATTTGAACGATTATGCCCGAAGAGTTGCCCTTGAAGAATACAAAAGAGATTCTTTTGGAGCATATCAAAGTGGTAAAGTTGCTTTAGCCGAAGAAAAAGAAGGCGGATTTAATATTTCTCGCTACTCCGAAGGAACTTTAGAAGAAAAGATTGTGAAAAATCTACCTTCTTGTTCTGTTTTCATTGAAGACGGAACAATTGTTATTCCTTTGGATTCTACTAAGAATTACCAAAACGGAGGAGAAAACGCTAACTTTGGAAAACCACTAAAAGAAACTATGCGTAGAACAGGTTTGTTTTTGGGTAAAGTTGGGGATGATACAGAATACCGATTCTACAATTTCTCTTACAAGAATCAAGGAGGAGTTGAATTTTCTCCTTCTACTTTTGAATGGCTACACATGGCGGTTATTCTTGATAATAACCGTGAAGGTTTCATTTATGGATTCACCGATAAGACACTAGGTAGTCTTAGAATGAATACTGATTTAGACCCCGAAGGCGATACATACAGGAATGTTTCAAGTGTTGATATGCTTCAACTGTTGATTAACGCAGTTCCTAACAATGTTACTCCTTTGACAATGCTTGATGCCAAACACATTGAACTAAGAGATAGAGTAGCAAGTGAACGGTTTGTAATTACTGATGGAACGGTAATCAACATGAACATGACCCCTACGGCTAACGGTAATCGAATCATTAACCTTAGTGATTTGAATGCGGAAGTTGATTATGAAGGTGATGGGATGACAACTTGTTGGATTCCCGAAGGAATAGATATTGATTTCGGGATTGGTTCTTCTGTTGTAGTTGTTGGGCGTTCTTCTCAAAGAGAAACAGAAGACGGCTATGAACCCGCTACAATCAATGTTAGTGGCCTCCTTGTTACTGAAAAGGTCGGCCATGTTGTTGATATTGAACAAGCGGAGGAAGAGAACTTAGATTGGTTCTAATCCAAAAGGGGAATTCAACCTCTTTCCATGCAAGTGTAAGTATGAACTTGTGGATAAAATTGATGCTCAAATGGGTGCAAAGCCCTATTAGGTGATACTATGGAAATAAAATATAATGCAATAGAAACAGATAGAGCATATGTTAGATATAATAATATTCAACATATCTCATGGGCGAAAGCAACATCGGGAAATTTTGAAGTTAAAATTCACACTTCTAATAATAATCCGATTATACAACTCTTTACAAAAGAAGAATTTGATAATTTTTTAAATTCTTATAAAGATTTTTTTAAGAGGGTGAATAAATGATTATTTACGATGATAACTACCTTACTTATGATGATAAGTGGGTCGTGAATTTGGCTAAAGTTGAATTCATTACCATGAAACAAAATTGGGAGAATAATAACTTCCATATTAAACTCCACATTGGTTCAAAAGAAGTTAGAATGGAATTAGATTCTAATTCTACCGTTGATGAACTAATAAAAAGATGGAAACAAACAAGGTGAAAATAATGATAAGCAAAATGCAAAATAAAGAAGATGCTACCGCAATCAATCTAAATGCGGTTAGGCAATTAATTGAACAACAAAAGAAAGAAAATAAGGAAAGCGAAACTAAAATTCTATTAGGAATAGAAGGAGATGCAAAGACAGGAAAATCGGGTCTTTGTATGGATTCTAACTTGAAAACTTTCTATTTAGATGTAGATGATGGAGCAGTTCCTACATGGAAAACAAACCATAATTCAACTGATAGAATTTTGATTCTTAATCCCGAAATTAAGAATGAACAAAATGAAACTATGCCTTACCAAACTCAAGGAATGATTCGTTCATTTATTGCTTTGGTTCAAGAAGAAATAGATAAAGGAGAAGAAGTCCTTTTCATTTGGGATGGTGTAGATACATGGTTAGATTATTGCACCCTCTATATGACGGGCATGGAAAATTCTAGAATGAGGCCGATGAAAGTTGATAAACAACAAGAATGGTATCAACGAAATCAACCGTTTAGAGAAGTGCTAAAGGAAGCCATTTCATTGAATTGTCATAGAATTTTTATTACTCATACAAAGCCTCCTTTTAGAGATGAACCCCCTCAACCTATATGGAATAGACTCGATTCACAACTTCATTCTATTCTACAAACTTATGTGAGGTTTTCTCCAAAGGGAACAGAATATGTTGTTAGAGTAAAAAGTTCTAAATTTCATCCCGAATTAGTGGGCGATACTTCGGTATTTCTTACCATAGGAAATGATAAAAAAGTAATATGGAATGGGTATGCTCCATTAAAGGAGTTTTCAATATGACATTTACAATTGATAGTTCGGCTTTAAAGGAAGGCATTGAAACCGTTTTACTTTCGGGTAAATACGGTGAAAAAAACTCATCATTAAATGATGAAATTGTTCTTTATGGAACAGATACACATTTACAGTTATGGAATGGCGATGCTTCACTTATTTGTTCCATAGATATTCCTTATGTTGTAGAAATAGCCCCTAAGAATTGTATCATTTCTTCAAATGATATTTTGCCCTTCCTTAAGAAAATGAAAGGAGAACTCATTATCAATATTGAAGATAATTTGAGTATTACTCAAGACAATACACAAATTACTGTTCCCTTACTCGTTGCTCATCCTAATAGGAATGCTATTGAGAAGATTATGAGTTCTTGTATTCTTTCTTATTCTTTTGAAGAAGAGATTCCTCTTTTCTTAAATACCTCATTTGAAAGTGCATTAGAACTTACTAGTGATTCTTTGATTGAGGCTCTTACTTTAAGCGAAGTAGTAGGAACAGGTATCTTTAATTTTAATATAAATGAAGAAAACAATCTAATCATTTCTTCTAGAACAAATACGAAAACATATTCTAAGGAATTAATTCCTCTCAAATTTAAAGGAGAAAGAGCAACCGTAGATTTCACTTCTCCAATTCATAAGTTCTTTAAAAATACAGAAACAATAACGGTGTTTCTTAAAGATGATTTCCCACTTTATTTTATTAGTGATGATAGAAGAATTTTAAGAGCCCCTAGATTAGAGTAGATTATATGATATTAAGTAACAATGAAAATAAAATATATATTAGATGGCGAGAAAACAATACAGTCAAAGAGAAATTGGTTGATTATAAACCATATTTCTTTGTAAAGGATTCTTACATAGAACCTAAATCCTACAAAATTAAAACAGGAGGAATTAATCTTGTTCGTGATTATACTTATGAAAAAGGCGATTTCGTTAATCTTAACAATGAGAAATTGAAGAAAGTATTCTATGACAGGCCTTCGGATTTGAACATAGCAAAACTTTCCTTTCAACATGAAAGATTAGGGGATATGACATACGAAGCCGATGTTCCCCCTACTGTTAGATATGCCATTGATAATTTAGAAAGTATGCCCGAATACAGAATGCGTAAATGGTATTGGGATATGGAATGGCAACAAGGTGGAGAATACCATGATTGCATTACTACTATTGTAGCGTATGATAATTACGATGAAAAGTATTACCAATGGGTTTGGTTCCCTAATAATCTAAGAAATAGTGTTTCTAAAACTTTTAAAGAAACAAGGTTATTTTTCAATAATGAAAAAGATATGCTTGAAAACTTCATGAGAACAATGACTATAAAAGACCCCGATATGTTAATTGCATGGTTTGGTCTTAAGTTTGACCTACCCAAACTCTTAGAAAGATGTATTGCTTTAGATATTGATGCAACTATAATATCCCCAATTGGCCATATTGAAGGATTTGATTTTGGAAGTAAAAAATTTACAAGGTCGCAAGGCTATTCTCCTATTTCCCAAGCAATTAAAGGAAGGCTAACTCTCAATTTAGATATGGCCTTTGAGCGACAATGGAATGATGCACAAAAAGGCACTTTGCCTTCTTTAGCACTAGATTATGTGTCGGATATAGTATTGGGCGAAAAGAAAATGGTAAGCGAAAAGTTTGAAGATATGAATGAGTTTTATAGAAAAGCATGGCTTGAAGAAACAGAAACATATCTAGAATACGCTCTAAAAGATGTAGAGTTAATTGTTAGAATTGATGAAGAAAACTATTGTAGTGAATCTATTCTAGCACTTCAAAGACTTCTAGTTGCTCCTTTCGATTCTTGTTTCTTTGCTTCTCATATGGCCTCTATTTATTTTATGAGAAATGCAGGATGGAAAGCCATAACTTCTAAGAATGAAGACTACAAAGAATGTTCTTCTTGTGGTTTTCAAAATCAAAATTCTAAAGATTTGAAGTCTTGTAAAAAATGTGGAGAAAGCCTATCTTATTCGGGTGCTATGATTTATCATCCATTAGATGAAAAAACAAATGGCTTACATTTTAATGTTGCGGCATTTGATTTTGCGGGTCTTTATCCTTCAATGATTATTGCTCGTAATATTTCATTTGAAACCAAAAGCGAAACCCCTACCGAATTCGGTGCTGATTTGAACACCCCACAGAATCTAAAACCTCTACCGAATGACTATGAAAAAGATATGAAATATTTCAAGACGGATAAATTAGGCCTACTACCAAAGGCTCTTTTGGAATTGAAGTCATTGAGAAATGAATATAAGAGTAACATGAAGAAGGCTCAATCGCAAGAAGAATATGCTAAGTGGTATAATAATCAAATGGCGGTAAAAAGACTATCTGCTTCTTTCTATGGGGTTCTAGCGAAAAAAGGGTATGGTTGGGGTGATGTTGAGTTAGCCTCTTCTATTACTGCTAGTGCAAGAGAATCAATTAGATTTGTAGCAAATAAAGTCAAGGAGATGGAAGCATGAAAAATATAATTTGTCCTGTATGTTATAAAAAAGAATTTAAGGTCTATGTAGATGTAGTAAAAAAAGTAATGATGATTAAGTGTCTTAATAAAAAATGTGAAAGAAAAGTATCATTTAGTATGAAATTGGAGGTATGAATATGTTTGATTTAGATAAATTAGTAGATGCACAAACAGAAACAACATTGGTATTGTATGAACTTTTAGATAATATAAAAAGAAGTAATAAGATTTTGATGATGGTAAATATTGTAAATATTTTTACTATTATTACTATTTTTACTTTGTTCTTATTTTGAGGGGTTAATATGGATTACGAATTATTATTTATAATATATGTAATTGGTTCACTACCTATTCTTATCCATAAAATTGTAGGAGATTTTAAAATTCTCACCAAAGAATTTAAAGAAATTATGAAAGAGAAACAACAAAATGAACCGAAGGGATTTTGGAGGGGCTTAAAATGAAAGTAGTATATGGTCATACAGATTCTATCTATGTTACAATTGATTCAATTGAAAAAGCCCAAGAAACAGTAGAACATCTTACGAAAGAAGTTCAATCCATATTCCCTAATCTTCTAAACTTAGAAGAACACCCCGTAGTTTTAGAATTTGAGAAATTTTATTCTTCTTTAGGAGTAGGAACAGTCAAAAATAGAAATGCAGGATTGGTTTCATGGAAAGATGGTCAATTTCTAAAAGAAAAAGAATTCACTATGACAGGATTTACCGCAAAGCGTATTTCGGAAACCCCATTAGGTAAAGAAATACAATCTAAAGTCCTAAATATGTGGGTTGAAGGAAAAACAAAAGAAGAAATAGATTCTTTTTGTAGAAGTGAATACAATAGGGTTTTGAAAGGTCATGCTTCAATCAAAGAATTGGCTAAAAGAAGCAGACTAAAAGAAGATAGACTAAAAACAAAATGTCGTTGTGGTAAGAAATCCGATTTATTTGAAATGATGGAGAAATGGATTGAAAGTCATAAAGCAATCGAAAACCCCGAACCTTTTTGCTCTAAATGTGGACTATCTTTTGATAATTTTACAACGCTTCAAGGTAAAAAGCCCTCAATCAAAGAAGGTATCGCAGGGGTGCTTTATTCTAAGTATGAGTTGGGATATGAATTTAACGACACGATACTTTTTTGTAGAATATTACCTCAATCCCGCAGTTTTATTCATGCAATTACGGGTAAAAGAGAAACTGCTAATTATGTTTCTGCTAATACTCTAAAAGAATTAAATAGATTTATTCCCGATTGGTCTTTTTATGCCGAAGAAGTAATTAAGAAGGCTAAACCCGTCTACGATGCTATGGGTTGGGATATGAAAAGCATCAAAAACACACAAGCAAGTTTAAGTGAATGGTGGTAAAAATGAATGAATACGATGTAGAAATAAAAAACATGAGAGAATACACATATCAATGGAATCCCGAAAATTATAGCGACCCTACAAAACCCATTTTGAAGATTAGTAAATCTTCATTAGGTTGTTATTTATGGTGTCCTTTAAAATACCAATACCAATATATTGAGAAAAGGCCCCAAGATACAACAGAAGCCATGCTTAAAGGAACTATCATGCACAACGCTAGAGAAAAATTCTTTGAGGATTTTGATATTAACAAAGCGGAGAGTATGCCGAGAGACGAAGTAATAGATTATTGTAGTAGTCTTTTTGAAATTGATGATTACTTTGAAGATAATCTTACTGTTGCTATGTTTGAAGCAAATCGTTTTCTAGAATGTAGAGAAGAAAATAGGCTTGAGGAATTTTTACCCGTTCTTAACGAGAAAAAATTAGATTGCGAAATCACAATACTTTCCGATATTAACCCTAAATTTCCTCTTTCTAGGAATTATGTTGTTCGGCTTCAAGGAATTATTGACCGTGTATTCTTAGAAAACGGTGGCTATATTCCAATGGAGTTTAAAACAGGAGGTTGGAAAGATACTAAGGCTACTTCGATGAGAAAAGAAATGGCGTTTTATCAATTGATGATAGAAAATTCTACTCCAACAGTATTAAGAAATGCAGGACTAGAACCCAATACTCCCGTTACTCATTGGGCATGGTTCTATCCAATAGCAAATCATTTTCATTGTGAGCCAATTAAAAAGAGTTCTAAAACTTCAGTAATAAAATCTATTGCGAAACTTATTCATGCTTATGAAAATAATCAATTTCCTGCGGATTTCTTTTTTAAGAAATGTAAGGGTTGCAGTTATTTTCCTATTTGTGATGGTGCTATCAATGATTCATGGGTGTAAATATGAAAGATTTAATCGAAGCAAAAGTTCTTTCTAAGAATTGGTCTTTTAGTGAAATATCTAATTTAGGAGAAACCATAGAAATTCTTTCTAAAGATATTTTTAGTGAAATAAATGTTCTAGAAAGATTTGAGTTAATAAGAGAAATAAAAATAAATGATAATTTTGTTGGTATGTCTTTTGAAGACGCTTTTAGAGAAACTGTTATGATTCATCTTAAAGGTGAAATAGCAGGAGTCATAAGAGAAATGTTAGATAAAGCAACCGTCAATTTTGGAGGTAATAAAAATGAAATTTCCGAGAGAAGTGTGGGCGGGGAGCCATCTAAAAAACGCACCACAGATGAAAAGAAAAATAGTCAAAAATAAATCCGAATATGCTAGTTTTGTTAAGAACCAAAACAACAGAACTAATGTCTATACTACGGTATATGACTTTGGGTATTTTTCGGAAACCGCTAAAGTTGATTCATCAGTTATTCTTGATAGAGTCTTTTTAGATTTTGATGCTCACGATGATAATTTGGAAAAAGCATTTGAAGATACAAAAAATGTTTCTTCATATTTGAGGTCGAAGGACTATGAACACACTATGTTTTTTTCGGGCAAGGGGTTTCACATTTTTGTCTTTGGCGAAAGAACATTTGACATTCGACAAATCCATGCTTTTCACAAAGAAATCAAAACCTTACTCCCTCAAGAAAATACTCTTGACGATAGAGTAGGCCAACCTACAAGATTGAGAAGAGTTCCTAATACCGTAAATATGTCAAGTGCCGATGAAAACGGCCAACCGTATTATTGTATTCCTATCTTTGAAAATGACTTGAAAATGGGTCTTCAAAAAATCAAAATATTGGCCTCCGAGCCTAGACTAATTGCACGAAAAACGATAGGAAATTCAAAGGTAAAATGGCCAATTTTGAACATTATTGATGAGGTTCAAGAAGAAGCCAAAGTTATCAATGTTGAAGGGAATTTACCAATTCTACCTTGCTTGTATTCGGCCATTATGGTAGAGAATCCTTCTCATATGGCGAGAGCATATCTAGTTGCATGGTATCGGGATTTGCTATCACAGAAAACAAATTTGATTACCAATACTCAAAAACAAGAAGTCCTCAATACAATAGTGGATGAAATTGAAAAATTAGTTTCGGGTGAAGTTTGGTTAGATTGGGATAAAGAAACAACAAGAAAACACGCACGATTTACAGTCAATGGTAATTATAATGCTCCAAACTGTAAATCAAAATTGATTCCCGAAGGATATTGTGTAGGTAGGTGTTGGCGATACCCCGATTATTTGGATGGTGTAAAAAATGATTGAATATATATCGCTTGTTTTAATAATTTTCAGTTTCTTTATGAACCTAATCCTCTTCGGTGGAATATCAGCATTACATGATATGATTAAAATTCTATTATTACAACAAGTAGAAAATCCCGAAATTGAAAATAAAAATGACTATACTAAATGGGATGATGGTCAATGTTAATTATTGATAGTAGAGAAACACATGGCTCTAAATTAGTGGGGCTTGTAGAACAAGAAGCCCATAGATTAGCCATACCTTTTGAAAAAAGATGGCTAGAAGTTGGCGACTATGTATTTGCCGATGTTTGTTTTGAAGCAAAATCATCCTTTGATTTTTTGAGTTCTGTAATAAGTAAAAGAATTTGGACTCAAATAGATAACATGGATAGGCACTATAAAACCAATATTGTTATTATCTATGGTAAAATAGAAGAAGCAATAGAAATATTCAAAGAACATTCTAAGAGTAAAATTCCCGAACCTGCTAGAACTATATCTCTTACAAATAAATTTCTAGGAGCAATAGGTAAAATGATTTTAGATACAGATGTAAAACCCATTTGGGTATCTACTGAAAACGAAGCGAGTAAAATAATTACTACTGTTTGTAAAATGCAACCAATAAATAGAGAAGTTATTCGCCCCGAAATATTCAAGAGAATAAGCACCGATGATTTGAGAATAGATGTTCTAACTTCTATCAAAGGTGTATCTCTTAAAAAGGCCCAAAGTTTGCTAAAGCGATTCGGAAGTATTGCTGAAATTGGTCTATCTTCACAAGAAGAATTAGCAAAAATAGATGGTATCGGAAAAACCATAGCATCAAGAATACTTGATACTTTAATGTCCGAAAAGAAGGTGAAAATATGAATGAAGATATAGATTTATTTGAAGAAGATAAAAAAATAATCGGGTCAAAATTGCCCGAATTTGTAAATGAATGGATGATTGAGGCAACAAAGTTTTCTCAATATAATGAAGTTCCTGCCGCAATATCTTGTTTGGTGTTGATAGGTCAAGCAGTAAAAGACTTTGTTAAAATACCTAGAGGAAAAAGCATTGATGATTCAAGGCTACATTGGATTTGGATTCAAGATTCGGGAACAGGAAAGACCGCAATTATGGATTTCGTCATACCCGTTTCAAATATTCTTTGGGAAAAAATCAACGAATTAAACAACTATCGTCCAAATTATATGATAGAAAATTTACAAAAGGAAGCCAATGAAGGTAATGAAATAGGAGAAGATTTGTTGGTCTTGCCTCTTGAAAGATATGACAATTTCGATGTAGTGGAATATACAGATGCCGCACTTTTAGGATATAATGAACCTTATACTGATGATGAAGGATTCACAAGATATAGACAATACAAAGGAGAAATAGATGGAAACGGTTTGGCTCGTTGGGATGAATTCACAAATTCGGGAGTATTCAAACAAAGCCAACACAAAGAAAGTATTGTTACTTATCTCAATACTCTTTGTAATAGTTTAGGAGGTTCTTCATGGAAAATCACAAAGAAACTGAAAGAAGGGCCACTTTTAATATGTCTTTCTCAAAGGTCTATTTTGGCTACAACTTTCCCTCCCGAAAATTTAGAACATACAATTGTTGCTACGGGTTTATTTCAAAGGGCATTAATGACAGTTCGCCATGTTCCCGAAGAAATACAAGATAAAATTAGGGATAGTATTGTTGATGCTTACGGAACAACAGAAGAAATTGACTTACCGATTGAGCGATTTGCTAGAGGTTTATTCAAAATCTATGAAACAACAAAAGAGCAATATGAAAATACTGCATCATTTACAGAAGATGGAAAACCCGACCCAACAAAAACAATAACTTTCTCTAAAGAATTTAACGATACTTTGCGGATGAGAAAGAATGACATGAATGGTTGGTCGGACGCTACAGAAGGCAAAGTTAGAGAAATAGCCAAAAATTTTCAAACTAGATGGTTGGGTCTTTTGGGTAAAATCTCCGTCCTTTGTTGTATTGCCGAAGCAAATTCTATTCAAGACAGGGAAAAAAGGTTCATTGTGAATGGGAGAAATGTAAATCAAGCCGCTTTTATTGTTCGGAACTGTTATAAATCATTGATAGAGTGGTTAGAACAAAGCCTAAAGGTGAGCCAAAAGGCCGCACTTAATCAAAATGATAACACAGTCGCATTCTTAAAATGCTATGAGAAACTAGACAAAGATGAGGAGGGGTATGTTTCTAAGACAATCCTATTAAGTGAAGTCATTAGAACAACAACTATCAAACAGGCTCAAGCCTATAATGTATTTAGAAAGATAGCAAAACATTGGGAAGAGAAAAAAATAAACAAAACAGTATTTGTAAGACTAAAGAGGGAATGAAATGAAATGGGAAAATCACTTTATAATTTTTGATGTAACGAAAGGGCCAAAGGTAATTATCGAAGCCTTGAACACTTATGGAGAAGAGGGTTGGGAATGTTGCTCAATGCTTTCAGTAGCAAACACAAACATTGTCGCTTTTTTAAAGCGTAGAACTGATAAAGATGCACCAACGGTTGATGAATTGACAAAGCAAATCACACAAGCATGGGAAACTCCCAAAGAAAATAATAAGAAGTGATTATTATGTCGGTCTTAGCACTTGACATAGAAACAAAAAATATGTCAAACGAAATTGGCGGTTTTGCTAATACTCATATGTTTCAAGTTTCTACTGTTACTACATGGGATGGTGATATTGCTAAAATTTATGTTGATGAACCACTAGAAAAAATATCAAAATCTAACCATATTATCAAATCCCTTAAAGAATTAAAGTATGACTTAGATGAACACTTTCAAAAAGGGGGCTCTTTGTTAGGACACAATATTTTGGCTTTTGATATGGCCGTCTTAAAAAATGCTATGGATATTTATTGCATTAACAAATACATAAGTGAAAATCGCTATATTGATACTAGTAAAGAGTTAGTAAAGAGTCATGGAGAAAGATTTAGGCTTGAGAATTTAGTCCATCATACTCTTAATGAATCTAAATTGATGGATGGTGCAGATGCTCCTAAGTTATGGAAACAAGGAGAATATGATAGAGTAGTAGAATACTGCTTAAAAGATACACAACTCGTTTATGATTTGTGGAAATACGGTCAAGAGAATGGTTTGGTAAAAGCATTCTCAATAGAAAAGGAAGAATATGTAGAATTGGAGGTTGATTGGTAATGACAGGTTGGGAATGGTTTTGGCTAATTATCTTTCTAGTAACAATTACTCTTCTATTCTTTGCCGCTTTTGGTGGGTCAAATTTGACCGAACAAAGTGTTGAAGAATATATGGGTAGATTGATGAAAGAAAGTAATGCTGAAAGAAAATGACACTAAGACAAGAATGTAAGTATTGTAATGCTTTAACCGTAGCATTACGAATACAAGGATATTACATTGGTTCTAATACCAAAGTTAAACTTTGGGAATGTAGAAAGTGTGGCGGTATTTGGAAATAAAAAAGGGGAGGTCGAATTCTTAGGGAGTTCGGCCTCCCCGAATTTTTTTATTTAAGGACTAAGTAAGTAAATACTTACCTAACGCTTTATTTTCTTCTAAACTCAATAACGGGGCAAGTATTTACTGTAACCGATACCCCGTCATATCCATCAACACCATTTATGTATTGAGGACTTGGAGTATTTGCTATTTCCGAATTCTTCGTTACTCCCCAAAGAGTAATTGCATATAATTTAGTTCCATCATCATTCCATGAAATACCACTTAACCATGCCGTAGCATCACTTGAAGATTGAGAAGGTGAAGTGTTTCTATTACCAAAATAACTTCTTAAATCAATTGTTTTAACTAAAGTCCATGTGCTTGCAGTATTAAATGCACTTGACAAAGTATATTCATGGATATAGCCCGAATGTTGAGAAAGCCATATTCTTGTTCCATCACTATTGAAAAGAATATCACTAAGAGCAGTAAAAGAAAGTGTTTTAGAAGTTCCTTCTGTATCACCACTTGAAGTTTCCCATGCAGTAGAAGTCGTGAATTGTCGCAACTGATTAGCATAGCCAAGAAAATATTTAGTTCCATCATTATTCCATGAAACTGCCCGAATACCCGTTGTAGAAAGATTTTTACTACCTGTTAAACTAAGTGTGCTTAAGTCAAAAGGTGTTGATAATTCAGCACTTTGCACACCTCCCCCGTTGAAATCTGTTATTATCATATTAGTTCCTGTGGGGTCAAGGTCAAAACCATCACAACTGTTGAATGTAACATCACTAAACCCAATTGTAAAAGATTCTGTTGGGTGTTTTATCCCCGTAGTGTTCAAAATATCCAACTTAGCAAAATATATGTTATCTGTATCATAATCATTAGCATTACCACGATTAGAGATATACATATCATCTCCTATAACTCTTAATCCTGTAAGCCAAGTCATAGTATTGCTAATAACTTCAAAGTTTCGACCAAAGGGTTGATTTCCATTTGTTATGTGAAATGTTTCTATATTGGTTAAATTATATTTTTTATCATTGTCATATTTTTGACAACAACCCGAAGCACCCGCCAACATTTTAATCACCCAATTACAAACCATGTATTAGAGGCTACACAAATAATCGTAACTGCCGCACCATCGGAAACAGAAGTAGTTCCAATAAGTGTATCTCCTGCGTCTTTAGAAATAGTAATAGAACTACCACTATTATTCATTAGAACATAATATTCCCCAACATAAGAATCATTAGGAACTGTAAATGTAGCAGTTTCTCCACTTGCTCTATAAAAATAATTTCCCGATTCTGCGGCAGAAGAAGAAGGAGAATCATTTCCTGTTTCGATAATAACTCTATCTTGAATTGCTTCTCTATGTTGAGTAACAGAAGATTCAGTAATATTTGCATCGGGAACATTAGCCCAAGTTACAGAAGCCGTTAAATCATTGACTTCCGCCCCTCCTGTATCAGTATCTAAAATATACCATCCTGTTACTAATGGAGAAACTGCATCAGTTAGGGCTTGTAAAGTAATACTTTCATATGTATCTAATGAAATAATATTTGGTGAAGAAATTCTTGAATCTGTTATTTGGCCATTATCAATAACATCACCAGCAAAAGGACTAATAATTAAAGGAGTTGTATTTACATTTTTAATGTTTAATACTATTCCGTCATTTGTTGCGGCAGAAGGTAAAGTAATTGTGTTTGAAGGTTCATTAACATAATGAACATATTCATCAATTGTTGGATTAGCAGGGCTAAAATTAGCAGTTGTAGAACCAACTTTAGAAAGATTCATTATTCCTGTATTAGTAAAACCCCCTACTATAATACTATTCGCAGTATTATTTCCTCTAGTTGTTACAGAATCTAAAGTAGAAATACTTGCTATATCAACTGTTGAACCTGCTCCATTATCAATAATAGAAATATCATTTCCTGCATTTATCTGCCTAGCGTTAGTAATAGACGAAGCATTAGTGGTAACAAAACCATCATTAGTTACATTGTTTTCTCTACCCGAACCTTGAACAAGAATTTTAGCCGTTCCCGAAGAACCCGCAGTAAATGAACTAAGATGAATTATTCTTCCTATATTTTGCACAATATCTGTTGTAGCAGTAGGGCGAACATTTGTCATTTTACCTATATTTGCAGAAAGATAAATAATATCTCCTTCGGAGTATGAACCCGCATCAAATAATGTTGCAGAAATATCTCCACTTAGCCCATTAACAATTACTTTACCATTCCCACCCGCAGAAATAGTAGAATAAACTAGGCCGATTGCAGGGTGTTTATTAGAAGAATTTGTTGCGTCTGCTTTATCAACAGTTATTTTTCCCGAACCAAACCCTGTTGGATAAACGGGTGTTCCTGTATCAAGTCCTGCTCCCCCTCCATCTGTTATACTTTTTACTATTGTTGTTTCGGAATAGCCATTAGGAGTTTCAAAATTACCATTAGATACTACTACATCTCCTGTTGTAATATCTATTTTTCCTGTTCCCGCAGGAGTAAATTTGATGTCTGTATTAGACGCTCCCGTAAAAGTTACATCTGTTCCATCACTAGTAATAGACATTTGTTCCGAATAAACAGTAGGAGTTCCTTGACCAATGCTTAAACTATTTTCTGTTTTATCTGTTGTTAAAAATTGAATAAATCTTGAAGTGGTTGTTTCTCCATAGGATAAACGAATAACTGCAATAGGAATATCCCCGCTTGATAAATTTGGAACAACATCTTTTGTATCTCTATGTCCATTATCTCTAATTGCTAGAGCATTTCCACTTGTAACTACTAAAAGATAATAGGCACTACCACTAGAAGTAGGCTCATCGAATGTCGAAGGGGTTCCTTGAGTAAAATTAACGCCCGTAACAGTAGCCATTAACTTTCCATCCCGTAATACTTGACCATTAGCAACGGCAAATTGTGTATTTCCGCTAGAATCACTTTGCGTAATATCAAAATTATTACCGTCAAGTATAGCATAACTGCCTTTGCTAGCCATATTTAACGCATGAAATAATGCACTATGAGGGTGGTCTGTTCCATCTCTTAATCCGCTTAAAGTTGGGTCAGTTCCTAATCTGCTAAATCCTCCATCGTTATTACTTGCCGTCATATTACTCAACCTCCAATACTACATAAAAATCCAAATCACCCGATGAAAAGGGGCCTATACCATCAAAATTTAAACGGGTTAGCATTTTGTCATAATCGGAAATAGGATTACCAAAAGAATCAGTATATGCTTGATTGAAAATACCAATTTCTCGAATAACTAGACCCGATATAGAAGCACCTGTAATAGTAAATTTTAGTTCGATTACATTTACATCGGATAAAGAATTTGTCGTTGAAGAAACATTTACAACGGGAACATCAAGATTGGTAGAAGTAGGACTAGAACTATTACCTCCCAAACCTACTCTAGCCTTTGTGAAAGTTTTTTTGATAAAATCAACTACTGCTTCTCTTCCGCTATCAACTATCATAACTCTTGTTCCACCTGTATTGTTTCTGTTGTTGTTCCACCTGTGCCGAATCCCATAGGAATAGAGAACCCTATTGTTCCCACGAAACCAATAGTAAATGAACCTGCCCCTGTTGTAGTTCTACTCTTGACAAGTAATTTTCTTTCTCGGATATTAAATTTAGTCAAGAAAGTATTTTCTTCTACATTTTCTAAATTATTAGGTCTAATTGCGGCTTTGGTTTGCTTTGCGTCTATTAAAATTTCAGCCAATCTATCTTCTAAACCTTTTGAAAATCTACCCAATTCTAATCTCATAAAACCATCTAAGGAATGTTCAATTTGTAAAATTAAATATTTATCCATTTGAACATTTTCTCTTTTTAATTCTAAATAGATAATATCTCCTGCTTGTATTTGTGATAAATTACGGTGTCCGATTTCTAAAATAATTTTTTGATTAAGAGAAGAATGTAATCGTAATAATTCTATTGCTTTTTTATCGGCTTCATTTTGAGTAAGAATATTATTATTTTGTATTTCTAAAGTTTTTTTGCCTTGTTTTTTTATTGAATTCAAATCCCTTTTTTTAGAAATATGAGTTCTTCCATAAACAATAACTTCATTATAATAATCAAATAAAACATCCGATTTTTCAAAATCTCTTATTTGATATTTATTTGTCATATCACTAATTTTTATTCGGGGATTCAATCTATCACTATCTTTATCTAAAATTTTAAATTTAGAATCTTCATAAATTAAAGCCTTATCTTTTCTTTCAAGCAAATAATTCACCGCAGAAAATAAATCTGTGCTTTTAAAGTTAGGTGTAGCAAATACGGGATATTCTTCTGCATCTTGGGTAAATTCTAAATCATTTTTTTCCATTAGGCTATTTACTAAATAGTCTGTTTCCTTACCTATCGAAACAACTGAACCAATAAGGGCTCTTTTAGGCGTTCCTTGTATTGTTTTGTTTGTTGTAATTGTAAATGGTTCGGATAAAGAAACAACACCATGTAGTTCTTTCATTTCGTCAAATGTAATAACAGAACCTTCTTTACCATTAAAAGCATAATTTCCTATAAAATTTAATTGCATTGATGTTTTAAAAGAGGTATTTCCATCCGAAAGACAAACCACAAACGGTTTATCCCATTCCGCATTTGTAAAATCTCTTAAAACATATGAAGCCGCAGTATGTGTTCTAGGAACAAGTTCAGCCCTACCAATACCACTAAGAGTTTGACAATCTAAATCCACTAAAACATACATAGAAAGAATGGCTTCGTTATGTCCGTGATTTTTTTCATGGGGAAGAGTAGCAGGGCTTCTTGTGGAACCTGTATAAAATCTAGTTCCCGAACCCTTTTGGTGATAGTCATTAATAGAATCATATGTTTCATCTTCAAACACCTTTTTTGTATATTCGGAAGATAGCGTATTCAATTTAATATTTTTAGGAGTAAATTCATAAAAAGCAGTTTCATTAGGTTGCATTATTCTATAAAATTGATTTGTTAATTGTTTATCTGTAACTATAATATGAGTTCTAGTCGAATTAGAGGTATCTATTTCATGGGAAATAACATAGGAAATAATATCGGGAACCATATTATTTATGCCGTTAGCAGAATGATGAGTAGAACTAGAAAGAACCAAAGAAGAGTTATCTATTTGAATACCTGTTTCAAATTCTCTACCGCTTTCGGAAACCAAATAAGTTCCTGTTAAATCAGATATAAAATCTAAATATTCGTCAGTTATAGAATATTTATAGATGGTAGTATTATTTATTGAAGTTATAGTGTCTTCAATTACATTTGAACCTGTTTCTCCTACATCAATTCTTAATCTTATTTTATTAACATACAATATTCCACTAGCAAGGTCTGTTCCCGTAGTTGTTGTTGCAGTTAAAGAACTTGCATATTGTAAAAAATTAGTTTCAGTAGATTTGAATAATAAAAGGGTTTGTGAAGAAACAAATTTTCTTAAAGCAATATTATACATCGGAGAAGAGTTAGTTCCCTTTGATATTTCGGAAGTAGAATTTTCAATATTAAAAACATCTAAAGCAGTAAAATGCAAAACATTATCCATAAAACTACTTGAATAAACAGATGATGAATAATCAAAGGTATCGAATTTTTTCAACAATAATGAAGAATGATGAACTAAAGAACCTAAAGTGCTACCGCTTCCAAAAAAAGCAATCACACTACCTGTATGTTTTATTGAAAAAGGTAGAGTTAAATTTCCTTTGAGGGCTACTCCTGTTGGTTGAAGGGCGGCCCCATGATAAGTCGTCCATTCCGAAGAATCAAAAGAATTATTAAAAAATGCACTTTTTAAAGGATGAATATTTTCATCAAAAGTTACAAAACTTTCTGTTTCTCCATGTCCTCTTATTCCTACTTGTTTTTCTTCTGCTTTGTATAATACTCCTGTATATTCTGCTCCATTGTTGGTAGGAATAGGATTAGCAGTTAAAGAAATAATAGAAACGAGACTATGAATTCCATTTACAACACCTATTAAATTGCCTTCACTATCAACTAATAAATCCCCATCACTAAGGGTTACATTTCCACTTAATGTTATTTGGCTAGAACCATAACTGCTAACTGTTTCAATTAAAGAAGTAATATTATGATACTTATAATTAAAATTTTGAATTGTTTCTTTTTTAGAAGGGATTTTTTCGGGGTTGATTTGATTCATAAAACAATCAAATGTAACTTCTGTCAATCTCATTATTCCTGTTCTTACTAATTGACTAATATCTTTATCTACTTCACTAATAGGAGCAGAATCATAATCACTATCTAGATATTTTTTGGCCTTTCCTCCTCCTAAATGAGAAGATTGAATATCGGAATAATCATCTAAAGAAGGTTGATTTAATAATAATAAATTGTAATTTTTTAAATCATCTGTTGAAGAAACTAAACTCATTAAACTGTCGCTTCTTCTACTTGAATAAGGTAATCTATCTGCATTAGCAAATAAAAATAATCTTTCGGCTTTAGGGTCATAATGTTGCATCATGTCTTTTGCTAAATATCGAGAAGTCGAACTTGTAGGGTCGCTATCTACATAAATAGTATCTTTAGTGTGGCCACTTTCATAAATATTATAATCAAAATAAAGAGAACCTAATGGAGTTTCTCTTCCTCTAGCCTCTATTGGTAAATGCAAATGTGATAATTCTTCATATCTATCATGGACTATACCACTATTTGTAGAAATGTTACCTCCTATTTTGTATGCAGAAGCATAATATTTTAATTTATTAGGCAATTTATTGTAATAATTTACTCCTAATTTGCTTGAAAAAGTTGTGATAGAAGAAGTAGAAATATTAAAATTGCCTTGTTCAATGTGATTTAATTTATATAATGGGTTGCCGAATTTTTCAATTGAACTTGTATAATTTTGAAATGAAGGAGCAGTATAAAGTGTAGGCCTACCATCTATGGAACTACCGTAACCATCGTTTGCGTAGAATAAAGAATTAACTAAAGCCACAAATTTACCACCATGTAAATGTTCCCCATTTACAAAATATAAGTTGCTAGTCTTTTTAGGAGAATATAAACTAAAATAAGAAGGATTAACAGAATCAGTAACAAGATAACTTACTTGTTTAAAAGTTTCATAAACAACTGCTCTATCAAGATAAACTCTCCAATTTGTAGAAAGGCTAGGTTTTACCATTTGTGTGCAATAACCAACAAATAAATTATCTACATAGACGGCTCTCCCTTCGGGAATATTCGCTGTTTTACTGCTTAATTCTATGTATCTTCTATTATCGGATAAAAAACTAGGAGGATTAGTAGAAGTTCCTATTAAATCATAATTAGCAATATCATATTGGTCGGCATCATTATAATCTAATCTCCCTAAAGTTATTGGAACATAAGGGGCTAACTCAATCGTAGTTTTTCCATCTGTTTTCGATACATTCAAAACTGTAAAATCTATAAGAGTATTTACTGTTTCAAAATTTTGTCTTGTTGTTTTTCCTAAATATGATTGAAACGATTCGCTTTTTCCTATTTTTTGAGGACTATAAATATGATAACCTAAAGCCCTAAAATCTGCACTTTCCGAAGTGCCAACCAAAGAACTACCATCGGAAACCTTTATTCCGCTTTCAAAAACTAACCCTTTGTCTGCCGAAGAACTCAAAGAAGTAGGAAAAACATCTAATTTATTATTCGATGATAGGGCTTTATTTAGCATATAGGCTCTTTGATTAGAAAGTCCATCTTTGTAGATTTGAAGTCCTGTGCTTATTGATAATGGATATTTTTCTTCTAATGTTATTGCTTTGAGGCCACTATCATAAGTTCTAACAGTTCCAATCAATGAAAAATTATTACCATTGGTATTGTGTCTTACATACAATTTATCGCCAACGCTCGGAGCAGAAGAAACAGTATTGAGAGTTAGTCCTATACTTGAATGGGTTAATGCACTTGATATTGTTCCTGTTAAAATTAATTTATTTAATGGACTATCACTAGAATAAATAATATCTTGGGATTCTAATGTGTTCTCATTTATGATTGGAGAAATCATTTTAGAAAAAGTATTTCTTCCATATATTTTAAATAAATTTTGCCCCCTTTCTTTAACAATATCTAATTGTTCTATTTCTCCTTCAAATCTTTCTATTTCTATTGCATATTGTCCTTCATAATAATCTAAATTAGATAATGTAGAATCATGAATATCTGTATTAAATGATAAAGATAATGTTTTTTGGGTGCTATTTATAGAAGTTATGTTTGCTTCCAATTGATTAAAAGGAGGACTATTGAAAATAACTTTTAAGTTATATTGTCTATCTTCTAATAATGGATAAGCAGTTATTAAATTATTTTTAGAAGGACTCCATGCTCTTCTTTTTAGTCTGTCATTTGCTGATAAAGTGTAAGAATTTGTTGTAAAAGAAGATTCTGTTTCTAATCTATTTTCACTTTCAAAAGTAATAGTTTGTTGATTAGAACTAAATACACCTATTGCATTTACAATCAATATTCTTTCTCCGACCATAACTTCATCGTATTGAGAAATAAGGTCTGTCAAGTCATAATCAGTATCAAAAAGATATTGATTTCCACTAACATTTGAATTTACTAATGCCTTTAATGGTAAAAATTCATTAAAATTTCCAATATAAACTAAATGTCTTGCTCTTAATATATCAAATTCTTTTATTTTAGAACCCATTATTCTTGCAGTATCAACTATTTTTGTTTCGCAATAGCCTCCTCTTTGACCATGCGATTCAAATATTTTTAAATCTAAAACTAAATTATTACTATTATTTTTTTCGGGAGAATAGTCATAATGAATATATCTTTTATGTCCTAAAGCAACATAATTAACGCCCATAGTTGTTCCTATATAGTCGGAAACCCCCGAATTTGAACTTCTACAATTTATAAAACAAGTGCTATAATCAGTATAATTATTTGTCAAAACTGCAAAATCTTCATTAGAAGATGGTGAGTTTCTTGGGTCGTCTAATTCTCTAAGTTTATCTACTAAATTTGCTTTCATTGTGTATTTAGAATAATCAGTAATCCTTAAATTAAAATCTTGCATTGTAATAAATGTAGTATTTTGGCCCAAAGAAATAGTTGCGGAAGAAAGATTATCAACTTCATAGGATAAATAATATTTAGTATTGTGGTCTAATTCGTTCTTTTTATCAAGTCTATCATTATAAAAATAAAAAGAAGGTTTAGCAATATTAAATCCTTTATTTATTGCGTAGGAACTATTAGCAACTGAACCTGCCCGAACTCCAATAGTTACTGCAACTATTGTATTTTCTGTTTTAAGAGGCCCTTTAAAAACCATAAATTTAGTATCTTTAGGTATTTGGTTTCCTAATCTAGATTCAAATTCAAAAGAATCCCCCTCTACATCGTCTTGTGTGAATTGAGTAATTTTAGCAACATGGTGTTCTAAAGTAGAATCGGAATAAATTAAAACGAAGTAATCATAAGTAGAATCAATAGTAACAAATGAACCCGAACCACTTGATTTAAACCGAATACCTGTTTGATATTCTTCATCCCAACATTTAATTTTATATCCTTCTGTTGTTATTAAATTAGAATATTCTGTTCCCGCAGTATCGCTTCCTTGTAATTGTTGAACGAAATTTTCAGTATGTGTATCATCAATAGAAACATATGCAAAAGTGCGATAATCAGTAGTGTAAGAAACAGTATCGTAAATAATTGGGTTTGTAGGACAATCAAAATTAATATTATTTAAGGAATTTCCATGACCAATAATAGGTGTAGTATTTGGTGCAACACCCCTACGCATAACATAAATAGCCATTATTCATCAACCTCTTCAAATCGAAAATACAATAGGGTATTATCAAAGATTGGAGTTAGGGTTTCTATATTGAATTGTTTTGTTTCATATCCTAAAAAAGCAAATTCATGGAATATCCCCATAAATTGTTCATTTGTTGTTGCTGAATACTTGCCTGTGGCATCTGTTCCATTTGCCCCCAAAAAGAAATCCTCTTTATCAAAAGAAAAATTTCCCGTTTGAGTATGATGAGTAAAAGTTATTTCTCTACCATTAAAATACAATGTCATTTTTTTAGACAAATTATTGTATGTAGCGGCAATATGAAATGAATCATAAACATAAATTGGGTTTCTTCTTGTATATGTCAAAAGTAAAGTTGAGGTCAAATCACCCGAATAAGAAGTATCTAAATTTACTGTATCATTTGTTGTTGAGGTTGTGGATAAAGAAACCACTTTCCCTATTTCTGTGTAAGTAAAACCATCTTGAATAAAAATAGATTGCCCTACAAAAAAATCCGAAGAAATATTTGAACCATATACAACTTGAGTTCCCGAATTAGAAGTAGGCGTATTATTATGGGCCGCTTCATAGAGAACCTTTCCTTTGGAATTAAAACCAAATAATTTAGAAGCCGTTTGGTCTGCATTTAAGGAAGACCAATTTATTGTTTTACCATATGAAGAAGAAATCAAAGTATCACTATTTAATGTTACATCAACACCATTTATATTTACTATAAATTGTATTTTATATTCAGCAGGTCTATTTACTAAGAGGGGAGCAGTATTTACCAAATATAATTTAACTTTACTACTATAAAAAAGACACATTTTATGTCCGTTCCGATTGTTAGGAGAAAGATACCTACCATTTTGATATGTTTCTATTGTTGTTGTATTAGAATAACTTATGCCTGTAAGCATTCTTTTATCGCCCTTTGTTATTCCAATATTACCATCATATTCCACATATCCTTGTATATCATAAGGAGTAACTATTGTTTCTATGGTAAAAGAATCATCATGGTTCCAAATACCATAAATGGTATCATCACTAGATTCTCTTAATCCATCAGCACCTACGGGTATATTATCCGAATAATCTATTTTAACATAGGCATTACATAAAACGGGAAAAACCAACCCTCTTTGTTTTCCCGTTAAAATTCTATACAAAATTATCCCTCCAAACTTTCTATTAAATCGGTAATCTTACCTGCTCCCGAAGGGAAAACTTCAGCCACTTCAAATTGTAAATCAAAAGAAATATCTATGGTTGTCGAATCTATGGTTGTATTAAAACTTCTAATAAATCCGATAAGACCCTGTGAATATTGATTTTCGGGAAAGGTAGAGGGCTTATATACTCTAGTATTATCTAATTCGTTTGGCCCACCCCTTGCAGAATAAGTGAATGGTATAGTTGTAGCACTTCTTTGAATGTAATCATTACCTACTTTAGAATCATATAAAATTATCAATTCACTTATTGCTTGATGTTCAGCCCAACCTGTTGAATCTACTGCTGAATGAATAAGTTGTGCTATTTCTATCGCAGTAAATGTATTTGATTTTTGATTACTTACATCACTTGTAAAATTTTTAACAATTGTATCTTCTAAAATAAAACCATTTACAGTAATGTTTTTACTCGCCATACCTAAATCTAAAGCGACAGTTAATGACTCTCCTCTAAAAAATCCTGATGCTGGAACATCAACAGAAGGTATTGTTTTAGAAGTAGCAATCGTAATGCTAGTTGCCTTTAAAGGAATAATGTTTTCTATAAGTTTATTATTTTCTGTGTTTCCTGCATTAAATTTCAAAAAAACTGCGTGTGTTCCATCTCCAAAAACCATACCTAAGCCCCCGTTCTAGAACTTGTAGTTCTATTTATTTCTCTATTTATCATTTGGCCAACCTTTTGTGCTATTTGTCTTAATTCGGAATCGGAAGCCCCTATTCTTCCTTGAACATTTACTGTAATGTTATTTGTTATTCCTCCCGAACTAATCGCCTTAGCATCTTTATTTGATATAACATTAGCACCTTGTTTTCCAACTAATATTTCGGGGCCTCTTTCACCAACAACAGTTAAAGGAGTATTTATTCTACCACCTTCGGCTTTAAATCCTAACAATTTCTTAAAACTAATAAAAATTGCAATAAGTCCTAGTATTGTAAGCAATATTATTCCTAGTGTTAAAACAATAGAAAGAAGACTATTAGCCGTAATCATATTCCAAAAAGCATTTATTCCCGCAATAGCATTTGATACTTTTTGATAGCCAGCCATTAAGAAAGTGTATATTGCTATTGATTTTTGTATAACAAATACTGCGGCCATTGTTACTGAAATTATAAGAATAACCGCTATAATGTTTTTTATATTGTCTTGAAGTAAAGTAATAAAAGGAGTTAAAGGAGCAAAAGTTAATTTTAAAAATGTAAGTGATGCTTCTAAAAGAACCCATAATAACCCAACACCGATTTCTAAAAGTCCTAAAAATAATGTTCCTAATCCTTCTAAAAAAGAACCCTTTGTAAAGGCATCTTTTATTGTTGTAAAACCCTTCATTATTAACTCAACAGGGCCTTTTAGTTTTTCTTTTAAACTTTCAAATGCACTTTTTATTTTTTCTAAAGTATCTTTTTGAGCAAAAATAGTTCTTCCTATTCTAAACAACAAAAATGCACCCAAAACAAACAAAGAAAAAACCAACATTATTTTACCAATTGAAGTCAAAGTGAATCTAAGAACTTTAGAGAAGGGTTTAAGAATTAATTTACCATAAGGAATCCCAACTGTTGTTGCTACCAAACTAAAAAGTTTAGTTGTTCTATCTCTAATTCCTGTTGCAGATTTTAATTGTCCAAATTTATCTCCTAAAATAGAACCGTATTGTTTAAGTTGGTCTTTTGCACTACCCTGCATCCCAAAACCAAATGTTTTTCCTACTTTGGACTGTGCTAATTTAGTGGTTGCACCTTCTTTTAGTTGTTTTAACATTGGACTCATTTTTTGTATAAAACCAAAAGACATAACTAAATTTTTTACATTATCAACGGTATCGTTTATACCATCACTAAATTTACCTATGGCTTTAGAAGACAATTCCATAGCATTTTTAATTTTAAAACCGAATGGAACAAAAAGATAACCTAATTTAATAACTACTCCTAATTTACCTTTTGATTCTTCTAAGGCTTTACCAAATTTTGTAAATATACTTCTTGTTTTTTGTGTTGTATTTTGAACATTTTTTTGTGCAGTTTGGACTTGGTTTAAATTAGTAACCATATTTTGAATCGGGGAAATTGCATTATCTACTGCATCTCTTAATGTTTGAACTGCTCCTATAAGATTGTCTATATCTTGAGCAGTAACCATTACTTCACCTTCTTCATCTCTTGTTCCATTGTATCTGCTTTAAATTCTTCAATGTTTCTATGTAAGTATAGGAAATCCATTACCATTTTTGCGGGCATTTTCATTATTTCCAACGGGCTTATTTTCATGCCTGTTGCTAAAGTATATGTAATAATGAGAAAAGAAGTTTCTAAATCGGCTTCGCCTTGCCTAACTGCTTTTCTCATTATTCGTTTTTTTCCTTGTCCTCCTCAATCATGTTAAGGGGATTAGGAAGAATTGCTTGTAGTTGATTTCCTACATATGCGTTGAGTCTAATGAGTTCAATTGTAGAAAGACTTGGTTCTGTTCTAACAACAAAGTTTTCTACAAGATAACGATACATAGCGTTCAAATCAATATCCATATCTTGACGCTTTGCATCTATCTTCATCAATGAAGTTAAGGCTTTTTGGACTTCTAACCATGTAGGTTCTCTTACCCATACCTTAAGGCATTCATTACTGTTCGGGGCTACCTTTAATTCGTAGCATTGTTCTTCTGTTTTCGCAAATAATATGCTTTTATCTTTTACTGTATTCATCATTTTTCCACCTTCATAAAACCAACAAACAAACAATGTTGGTGGAATCTAATTATTGAGAAGATTTAGATTTTCTCCCCCTTTTTTTAGGTGCTTCATTCTTCTTTTGTTTCTCAACAAAAAGTTTTCTTTTATCACTAGGAGAAATACCTTCGGGCATATTTTCACCCCTGCAAAATCCAATGGGTTGTAACTGTGCAACTGTTTAAACTTAAAGGAACAATTGTAGCCTCTACTGTAATTGCTCCCTTATCTTCGGGTATAGTCCATGTATTTGTAGTAACCATATAATCATCAAACTTTAATCTAATTTGTTCTCCATTTGATTTATCAAATATTAAATCAATAAGAGTTCCCGAAGTTAGATTCTCATTTTTGAGTTCATTGAAAAGTCTATCATCAGTTACCAAAGCAGTAAGTGAAATTTCATATTCTCTTTGAGAAGGAATTGCTTCTTGTATTCCTTTATTACCAATCCCAACAAATCTTTTTGGTTGTAAAGTATTATTCATAGTCAAAGTCAAATTAGTAATTCTAAGAAATTGCTCTCCAAAAATACTAATTGAGCCACTTGAGAAAAAGAAAGGTTGTCTAAATTCATCAATAGAAGAATAATTTTTAAATGAAGTTTCGTCTGTTACTCCATTTCTAGCCTCATATAATTCAGTTTTTTCTAAGTTGTGTATTTTTTTAGGAATACACTCTAAGTTTATTTTTACTTCTTCGTTCTCATTTGCCGTCATAGTAAGAGTATTGACTCGATTACCCGTAGCAATCAAAACAAAATTAGTGTCTTCATTGTCATTAGCGTTATTTGTTCGGTATGTATTCGATGAAGGTAATTTTGACATGACTTGTTCTAAAGCAAAAGAAGGCATATCATCTCCATCTTGTTCTGTAAAAGTGTAAGTGATTGCATTGGAAATAGAAGAAGTTCCACTAGGTTCAGTTAGTTGGTCTAAATCTCCAAAAGCATCTTGCCCTCTAAGAACGGGAGGAGTCATAACATTATCAATAGAACGATAAAAAAGTGGGCCTGTATCTGTAAAAGTAGTATTTTCTAAATAGTATTTATTTTCACTAGCAGTATTTCCTACAAAATCACTAGTAGGATTGGTTGAAGCACTTAAAGTTGCACTAATAGAACTACACTTTCCAAAGAAATAATAGAGCCATGCTCCATGATTCGCAACGAAATTCAAACTACCATTTCCTGCCGTTTCTATTCCTTTGTATTGATAAGTCATATTCCTTGTTCCACCAACAAACAAGTTTTGCCTCTTTGTTTCTACTTCTAATTGAGGGAAGGTTAAAGACTCAACTATTCCTAACCAATTGTCTGCATTTAATCTTTTAACTTCTACATTAGCAGTAGTGCTACCTACGGTAGTTGTATTTATGGTAATATTTGTAGTATCATTTGTAGCAGGGGTTTGACCTACTGCTCCGCCATAAGTATTTGTTATTGTTAAAACATTTCCACTACCACTATAAGTAAAATGTATTGTTGATTGAGTATGAGAATCCAATGCGTTAATTATAGCATTAACAACATCTGCTCCACTATCTAAATCCGCATCGCTAATATCTACTTCAACCGTAGCAGTAGCCCCGCCATAAGTTGAAGTTTGATTCAACCCTATTACAAAAGAAGTTGATGGGGTTCCATCGGCAGTAGGAACTTGACCAAAAGAAAAATCATCATCATCATAATCGGATAAAGTATTGCTTTCAAACTCAACAGTTATTACTTGAGCAACATAAGTATTACCCGAACCTGTTGTTTTTTCCGCAGGACATGGAGCCCCATATCCTTTAATTCTATAATAGTCATCAGTAACATTTAAAGAAATAGTTTGTGCAGGTTGAAATTTAATAGTTGTAGCAGTATTTTCTATAATTCTGTGTGTAGTTGTAAGACTACCATTATCATAAAATTCTAAAATACACCCTACATACAAATTATTAACAAGACTAAAATTGTTTGTGAAATCCGTATGAATTGTTAATGTATCTTTATTCCCATTTAATGAATTGGGTTTAATATACAAATCTATTTCGGGAACGAATGTTACTGATGCTCCACTTCCTAAAAATATACTACTTTCTGTCATAATTGCACTTCCTTACAAACAAACTTACGGAACGGTTTGTGCAAATCTTTTCGCTTCTAAATTGATTTTATAGCCAAAAAGACGCTTTGCTCTATCATTACTTTCGCTCCGTGAACCTAAAAATAACTGATTAAAGCACGAACCGTCTGTGGCTTCATATCCCCTCCGTTTGCTCTCAATTGCATGACGCACTATCAAGTATAAAGCCCTTAGCCTATCTTTGCCAAAATTTGCGTCTGTTCCTGCTCTCTCATCGTGAATAGTTCTAATATGAAGTGTAAAACCATACACTTCATCTCTAATATCATAAAATGGAGTAGGATAAGTGATACTATTTGAATCCTCAAAAACAATAATTACATCTTTAGAAGAAAGGTCATATCTAACTCCTTTATTCTTATCCATATTTCTTACATCTAATAAGTTTGGTTTTCCTATATGGTCTGCCGTAATTGTTCCTGCATTTTGTAAAGCAGTAGCAGAAGTCGTCCATTGACTATCAAGTAAATCAATAACCATACTTACTTCATCCATTTTTAAACAACTCCTTAACAACTTGTTTCTCTAAATATTTAAATAATTCTTCTTCTATTTGTTTTAGTATTTCCTCATTTGAAAAAGTAATATCATATCCTAATATTCTTGAAGCATCGAGCATAAGTAAATTTCTTTCTTCGTATTTCTTGGCTAAATCTGTAAGTTTAGATTCGATTTCTTTCATATTCATGTCAATCAATCAAATAAATAATATCCTTTTTGCCGTTTATTAACTCCATAGCCTCTTTTCTAAGAATATCATATTTCTCTTTTGTGGAAATATTAGCACCTGTTTCGGCAATAAGAATAGTTTGGTCGTCATGTCTTAATATTTCTGCCGCAACTAATTTTGTGGCGGCTTCATGTATAGCAGAAGGAACCCTAGTATCGCCAACAATATAGGTAGTAAATACTGAATTCTTTTCATGGTAAGGATAACGCTTTAGGAAAAATATTCTACCATCATTACCTAAAGTCCAAAAATCACCTAAACGCCTCATCTCTTGTTTATCTGTAAAATTAGTAACAATACTATTTGAATCCTGTCCTGCTTGGTCTGTTAATGTAATTGTGCAATCCGAACCATCTTCGCCTTCCAATAAACTAGAAATATGAACAATTTTACCGTCTTCCGAATCAGCATAAGCATAAAAAAAATCGGAAATATTGTAGCCATTTGTTGTAGAAGTCAAAATCTTTTCACTTGTAGCACCCGTAAATTGTGAAGTTTTAGCAGGATATGTTTCATTGATTAAAGAAATAATTTCTTGTGCAGTAGTTTTTGCCCCAAAAGAAGAATTAAATGAAGCAGAAGATAGTGGAGAATCTACATGACCATTGTATTTTAATACCCATGTATCGCCTGAATTCGGCAATTGTAAAGTAATAGTATTTATTTTATTATAGCCGCTAGTATCTAACTGAATACTTGCTTGAGCAGAAGCCAATTCTCTATAATTGTTGCCTTCCCATACTCGCAAACTTACAATTTTTCTAACTTTCATTTGGTTAAGTTGAATAAATCCAACATTACCACCATAATAAGAATGAATAGGGTGTCGAGTAAAATAAAAATCATTGACTTCGTGCATGATAATTGGTCTAAATGAACGGTTAATAGCATCATCAATAATGCCCTCTACTCTTTTAATTATTGAACCCACTTGGCCTTCTGTTGGATTTGTTAAATCGGTAAATTCGGGAATTTGTAGAAGGTCTGCTACTGCTACAACATCGGTATAATACCCATAGCCATTAGCATAATCTACATTGATATTTGTATAATCGCTTGGGGAGGAAATTATAGGCATTAGATATTCCTCTCAAGTATTTGTTTTAATTCAGTATAGTTTTCGCTGATACCCAAATAGAAGTCAAACAGTTCTTCTCTTAATTTTCTTAATTCATTGTCTTTACTAAGACTTAATGATATTGCATTTTCAATATTTTCCTTTTTGTCATTTTCTTTATCTGTCATTTTTCTTTTTAAATCGGCAATATCTATTTGTATTCTTTTTTGAACTTCGGGTTCTTCTTCTGTTGCATCTAATTCTTTTTCTTTTGTTTTTATTTTTGATTCTAACTCTTCTATTTCTTTATTGTATTTCTTACTTGCTTCTTCTGTCAATTCTTCAAATTTAATAGTATAATTAGAATCTTCGGAAGTAAAGGCGGCAGGTAATCTTTCAAGTCTGCTTTCTCTCATAGGATTTCTTGTATAACGAATGTTTCCATTATTTGTTATTGTAACTAATGAATTTTCATAATCTACGACACGCCTTCCTTGTTTATCCTTTCCAATTAGTGCTAAATATATTTCAACATTATACGCATTCCTTAAATTAAATACATTCGTTCTAGCCGTAAGATAGTCTATAAGTCCTTCCACAAACCCATCTTTTATTGCTTGTTCTAAACTATCAAATAGTATTCTACGACCTAAACTTACTGCAAATTCTTTTAAATCTATTATTGTTTCCTTTGGAGAATGACCTTCCAAAGAAGCATTATCAATAATTTCTTTAACAATATCTAAGGTATCAAATTCTATAAAAATTCCATTTTCTTCTATTTTTACTGCTCCTTCTTTCTTAAGCAACTTTGTAAGAATATCTTCTAATTTACTACGGATAACATCTCTTACTTTTAAAGAAGGAGTTTCATCTTCTCTTCCTAATGTTAATGATTCCATTTCAGCAGAATATTCTCCCATTGAAACTTCATTAGAAATTGCATATTCGTTCAATTCTCCAACTTTTAAACTAGGAGTAAATGTAATAAATTCATTTAATATTATCTTACCATCTTCAATTTCAGCATCAAAATCTATTTGCTTTGAATAGTCTTTGAGCAATTGAGTAATTTCCAAACTTTCTAATTGTTTCAATTGAGCCAAAACAGTATCATAGAAAACACTAGCATTTTGTTTTGTTTCTTGTAATTGGTTTTGTTCCAAAAAATCTTCTTTATCCATAATATTTTCAAGAAGATTTTCTGCGGCTTCATGAGGTCTAGTATCATTAAAGTTAAAATTATCCCTTAATAAATACATTTTGAGAATATCGAGGCCCGATTTTTCCCAATCAACAATTTTACCCTCTTCAATAGAGATATTAAAGGCCATATTAACGGCCTCCTTACATTAACCATTTAGCCCAAGCAGCGCCTTTTTGGATTGCAGAACCTAAACCTAAGCCGCTACTTGGCGGCTGATATGTCATTTGTCCTGTTTGTTGGTCTATCCAATATGGTCTTCCGTAATTATCTTGGCCCGAAGGAGGGATAGGATAGCCACTACCGTTATTCATAGCATAAGCCCCTTGACCATATATTTGTTGTGCTTGACCGTATGTTCCGTTTGCTTGTTGAACACCTTGCATTCCTATTGCATTATTAAACCCTTGAGATTCTAAATATTGTTGTTTAGCCATTTTTCTTTGTGCAATAACTTCCGAATCAATAGCACTATTCAACAAATTTTGAATGTCTAGAGTAATGTTCTCTTGAGTAATTTTTTCGTATTCTCTTAGTGAATCGGGATGAACTTTTATTGTTCCTGTTGTAGAATCTTGAACAAAAGATAACTTTACTAACATTTGAGAAGTTACTCTTTCAACAGTATCTTCTATGAGTTTTTCTAATGTTGTTAAAAATTTCATTCCATGATATTGAAAAAACTCTTCAACATGGTTTTCTTGTAAAGAAAGTAAATTATTTACAGTCTTAAAATTAGATTCATTTTGACCCGATATTGCAGTTACAATATCGGTATTGCTTGGGCCAAATACCATTATTCTTCACCTTTTCCTTCAATCAAAAAGTCCATTCGTTCTAATGCAGTTCTTATTTCTTTAGAAAGTCGCATAACCTCTTGAGGAGGAGTTTCTTCTAAGTTTTTCATAGGCGGTTTTACTATCCAACCCCCTGCTATTAAACTCGCTATGTCCTCCTTTGATAAAGTGGTTAGTGGCCCTTTAGATAAAACTTGCGGAATTCGGGGTTTAGGAATAAATGCTTTAAAATCTAATCCGTGTTCTTCTGCAAGAATTTGTTGTTGTAGCATTTCTCTTTGTTTAAAAATAGAAGCGTGTTTAGGACAATATGTGCCTTTCATTGGCTTGCCTTTATCCACTAATGCTAAGGGAAGAGGAGGCCGCATATAATCTCCCGAATCCCAAACATAATGTGTTCCACAAACTACGCAACGGTCTTTAATATTGAATTTAAAACCATACTGTATGAATATGAATTTTTTCTTTTCTGCTAGCAAAACCTTAGTAATTTCTTTGAGTTTTTTCTTTGGTTTAATACTTCTAAAAGTGTATTCTTCCACAGGCCCACTTGCTCTAGCCATCGCTAAAGGCGGCAAAAATGGGTTTGGTGCGTTTGTTGATGCTCCTATTAAATTCGGTTGTTGAAACATTTTATCTTCTCCTATGTTTTATCTAAATATTTTTTCCATTCTTCAATCGTCATAAAGACTAATTTATCGGGTGAAATTGGTTTATTTGAAATATACCATTGTGTGCCTACTTGATATATTGGTGATTCTGCTCTATCCCAATCAATATTTTCTCCTCTAATGCCTATCATATTTCCATCAATGGTAACAATTTCTTCTTTTATCGCAGGATTAGGTAATAGATTTCCTTTTTCATCAAATAACGAATTGTAATCTACTTTAACTTCTTTTCTTTTCTTCTGTCCGTATTCTAAAGGTAAGCCTTGTTCTTTCCCTGCCGCCCAAATCAATTTTGTTTTTTTGTTTTTTGGAGATACCATCAAATCTGCATGGTGGGGTTTTCCATATCCTGTTTCGTGTTGAATGTATTCGCCTTTAGGTAATAGTCCTTCTTGCATAATTTTTTCTTTCGGTGCTTTACTACCATGAAAATGAGTTATTTTTCCATGAGGATTTTCGGGATAATCTACAAAATTATACAGTTTAGTTTGTATTTTTAATATATCAAACCACATAATAATCAGTAGTCCTTTATCATTGTCATAATTCCTCTATACACCATTTCGGGTTGTGATTTTGCCGACACTATATACTTAAAACAAGGTATTCCTTTTTCGTTTAGTTTTTGCATTCCGTATTTGAAAGGTTCAAAGATAGGGTGCTTATCAATTTCGCCTTCATGCTTGTGTTTCTCTCCCCATATATCATGTTTGTTAGCCCAAATACCCACCGCTAAAGGATAATCTTCATTCTTTTTCTTTTTTCCGTTAGGCCAAACGCTTGCACATATTCCATCTACTAAAAATTTCCATGCTAATTGGTGGTCTAAATTAGCGGGGCTATCTAAATGTCTATGGTCTATCATAAAAATAATATATTTTACATTTCTTTTTTGTATATCATCAATCCATGCTCGCCAATACATTGACTCTCCGCCAACATCAGCACTTCGTATAGTGTTTGCATTACCATCAATTTTGATTATTTTTCTAGAAGCCCTTTCGAGTCCAACCGTTCTATGTTTGATTTGAGGCACTTCTCCTCTTGTTCTCATTTGATGGCTAAGTGTAGTTTTACCTACCATAGTTGAACCATAAACACCAAAATTGATTGCATGAACTCTTTTATAAAAGGAATAAACTGCTTCCGTAAGGACTACCGCAAATCCCGTAAGTAACGAAATATCCATTCCTCCTAATGAAACAGACCTACAACTTTACTAATTAACCAACCCATGATATTTATGTCAAAAACGCCTAAAATATTACCAATTAGAAAGGAACCTATAACAAAACAAGAACCCCAAAACCACATTCTCATTTGCATCAACCAAATGTCAGCAGAATGAGCGCGTTGTAAATCATAGGCTATTGTGGTTTCATCGAAGCCTAAAACCATTAAAACACCTATTGTAGTGTTGTTAGGAATTCTGCTCCAATACCATCTTCGTCATATTGTGCTATTCTAGGAGCAGTATTGTATTCTTGTTTAAAAGATTTAATTGAGTCTTTCATACGCTTTCTTTGTTCTTCTTCTTTTTGTTTGAGTTCCCAATAGGCACTAATTCTACGGTCTAATAGCCATGATTCTATCCAATCATTTAGGAGTAAATCATTCAATGCTTTCATAACAAGAATGCCTCCTACGGTAATTAAACCAAAAAGAATACCATGTTCTAATGCTCCATATGGAAAATCTATTCCATAATTTGCATACATGAATACATTTGTTCCGCTAATCGTTCCAACAAATAAGATTGTCATAATCAATCTTGTATCTTTATCTAAAGCCGCCATAAAAAGACCTCAATTAAATTCTACCGAATAGGCAAAGTGAGAACTAGGAGAAGGACTAACAGGAGCCGTTACTTCTGCATAAAGTCCTTCTCTAGCCAATACTCCGTGCATATCCGCTTCTACATTTTGTGCGGAAGTATTTCCATTAAAGACAAAACGGCAAAGTTCTGTATTTCCTGTAAATGTTGCATCGTTAGAATCATATATTTTTAGAATATATTCATCGGGGCCATCTGCTTTACAAGTAATATGAATACTTTTCAAATTACAAGCATTTCCACAAATTAAAGCACTAGTTGTTAATACACCACTTGACCTTGAAGCATCGGGCATTACATCACCTATACAATCCTAAGAATATACCTTTAATGAAACTTTTGTTTCATTCTTCGGTTTTCTTAGGTGTTGTTTTCTTTGTAGGAACTTTTTTAATTTCCTTTGTTGGTAAAAGAATTGAAACAATGGTTTCGATATTCTCTTCACAACCCAAAGAAGTAGCCAACATATTAATTTCTCTTTCGGGAAGAGCCATAAGAGGCTCCCTATCTGCTTCTGTAAAGGTAATGTTTAACTTTGGACTTGAAAGGTAGTGAGAAGCAGTAAAGGTTGAAATTTCTGTTTCTTCTTTACTAACTTCAAACCACCCTTCTTGTCCTTTAAGTTTCATTGAATCTTCTAGAACAATTTCTGTTAATTGAATTGTGGCCAATTAAGACCCTCCTCAATTACCGTATGCAACCCAAATGCCGTCAGTATCGGCAGTAGTAACAATTGTTACATTACCACTAGCCAAAGGAAATGTTTCATTTACTGCGGGTGCATTTGTATCAACGGCTGAACCTCTAACTTGAAGATGAATAAAATCTACACGGTTAAGACCTGTTTCAATATCTCCTCCTGTATCGGAACCGCCATTGGTAAATGTTCCATAAGCAACTCTTTTATTACCGAACACCGTAGTTTCGGTGATTGTTGATGAAAAAGCCATCTTTAATCACCTCAAGCGATGTTAGTAATCTTTGCTTGTCCTCTAAAGAAGGAACAACCTGTTTCAGCAATTGTTCGATACAATGCTTGATTTCCTAGACGGCCTACACCGAATGGGTTTCCGTTGCTAATACCATCTTCAAAGTATTGAGTTGGTTTCAAAACTTGAAGCCACAAGTGGTCTGTATCAAGGAATAGCATATCGCTAATTCCACTATCTGCTGAATTTCGTGTTCCTGTCATTTCCTTAACAGGAATAAGAGGAATGTCGTAGTATGTTGCTACACGGAATCCAACTTCTTGACCCTTTACACCACGAACACCATTAACAGTAGGAATAACTTCCTTTCTATCCATGAATCTTTCTTGTGCTTGGAGCAAATCAGCAATTGCTTGAATGGTGTCATATCCTGTTAGGATAACCTTTGGTGAACCACCTGCTTCTCGGAGTTGTCGAATAACCGAGTTGATAAGAGTCAAGGTTAGAGGTCGAACTGATGATGCGGCATATGATGAGTTGAAATCAACAATTGCATCAAGATAAGAAGCCGCAGTAAATCGCTCTTCACCGTAGATTTTACCGAGATTGTTAGTAGCAGAAGTTGTATCTGTTGCGAGAACTCCGCCATCAAGAGCAAGAAGTTCTGCTCGGCTTGTAACAATCTTAAGGAGTGAAGTATAGTTTCGCTCAATATCTGCTAGTGCGCTTGATTCACCATAGAATTCAAGTGGCATAACCAACATTTTGTTTTGTGCTTCTGCGTGTGCTTTACCCATATCTTCTCGGATAATTGCTCGAATATCGCCTAGTCCATCATCAATTTGAGCCATTTCCATAGCGAGTTCGGAAATATCAAATTGGTGTGCAATTGTCTTAGGCGACATGAAAAGTTGTGCGTAAGTAGGAGCCATAGAACTAAGTCCATCTGCCGTAGTAGAAAGTCCTGCGTTTTCGGGAACACCACCAATCTCGTCTGCTTGTGGGTCATCGGAACCGATACCGCCTCCGCTTCCATCGGATTGTAGAGTCAATGTGTTTCCACTACCACCAAAAGGACGACTCTTAAGAATACGCCATCCACTTGAATTGTATGGCCTCTTAGAAAGCATAGCCAAAGCATTAACCTCTCGGTTAAGCATTGACCATACTTTTTGTCCGTAAAGAACATTGTAAAGTCCTGTTGTTCCTGTAATTCCTGTTACTCCGCTTGCGGAAGCATCTGTAATATCGTGTGCAGTATGTAGTCCTTGAACTACACCTGCTTGCTTAAGGAGAGAATTTCCTCCAAAGGCAGGTAGGCCGTATGTTGATGCTTCCAAATCTCTAATTGTGTTAATATATCCCATGTTTTTCACCTCAATATTCTCCGCTAACCGCTTTATGAATATCGCTCCATGACATATCGGAAATTTCATCTAGTGAAAAGACCTTTACTGTAGAAGCAACTTCTTGGGCTTTGCGAATTTCATTCTTTTCTTCTGTAAGCGACTTTCGGAGTTCGCTAAATTGTGTCTTAAGATTTGTAATTTCTGCTTGTGCATTGTATTCTGCTTTAGCAACCAAATCATTACGAGAAGCAACTTCTTGCTTAAATCGTGTTTCAAATTGCTTTTCTAATCGGCCATAAGCCAATTTTTCAAGTTGTTCTTGTCGAAATTGCTCATAGGCTTTCTCGATGTTTTCGTTTGAAAGGTTGAGCGAAGTAAATTCATTGTTACTGAATGCTTTAGTAACATTGTGTTCCTTAAAAGCCTGTGAATCGCCTGTTGGTCGGCCACCACTAACTACAACATTATCAGCAGGTTCGCCATCTTCAATTGAACCTGCGTCAAGGGTTGGAGTTGGGCCTTTCATTTCACTATCATCGGCTTTATCATATCCCATCATTTCTTCTTCGCCATCAGTTGTGTCCATCATTTCTTCCGATGGATGGCCACTACCATAGCCTTTTTCTTCTTCTTCTTCTTTACGAAGTTGATTTACTTCCTTTAGAAGCATATCAAGTTCGCTTAATGCTTTTTCTAGTTTTGTCATATTTTTCACTTCCTGTTTTAAGATGTCAAATTTCGCTTCGGGGTTAATTCCTTTTTCGCATATGGTAACTTCGTGTAATTCAAGTTTGCTAATCTCATTGTATTCGCCTAACTCTTCATTACGCTTTTTTACTTTTTGTAACGCCTGTCCTCCAATGCTAAAACTTCTTAACGAACCTTTGCGAATGCCTCTATTTATTTCCTTTGCTTTTTCTATATCATCTCGGAGTTTAATTACAACAAAGAAGCCCACATCATCTACTTCTGTTTTCCATAACCTCCCCGATTTATCCCTGTATGAATCTACTACTTCTCCGACTTGAACATTAGAATGATTTGTCATTACATTACGAAATCTATCTTTTTCCATAAATTTCTTTACTGCTCCCTCCAATGCTTTTAATGTAATCAAGTCGTTTTGCTTATCTACCATTTCTATTGAAGCATATCCACCAATCATTAAATCTTCATTTGCCTTTAGTATCATAAAGTCATTGTTTTTATGAAGCATTAGTGTCATCGGCTTCAACTTCCTTTGTTCTATCTTGACTATTTAAGTGCTTCGCTTTATTTTGTAATTTAAGGTCTTTGAACTTGTCATTATAAATATTCCAAATACCTTCATCTGTGCTTTTATCAACGGGTTTTTGTTCATAGCCCGTCCATGCTATCCACATTTTTTCTCCTTTTGTTTCTACAACTCTAAAATGAAGTTTAGTTTCAAACTTATTTCCTTTTAGAATGTATTCATGATAGCCATGTCTTTGAACACCTAATTGAACTTCTCCTTCATCAAGTAATTTAGTTCTATCTATATTTGTAGATATTTCAGCAGGATATTTTACGGCTTTTCCAAAGAAAGCAAAAATATCATCATCAGTAGCAATATCAATATTCCAATTTAGAATTTCTTCTTTATGCTCTACTGCAAAAGAAAGATTGCCGTCCTTTCTAAGATAGACTTTAAATTGAGAAGATTCTTTAACAATTTTATCATGTTCTGCAATTACAATATTATTTTTAACTGTAAGACCATCTCTTAAATTAATCCATTCTCCTAGTTCTTTTTTATTAGATTCTAGTAGAGTTTCATAATCATTAGCATATTCTTTTAAAAGAAAATTATGAACATCTATAACTGTTTGGGGTTTATTTTTATTTTTGATGAAGTTAATTATTGCTACTGTAAGTTTTCCTTGCATCGTTTTGAGAGTTTCTTCTGCTTCTTCTTTCCAAAAATCTAAATCTTGTAGGGCATTCTTAGACATTAGATTGTTTTCTTGAAAACCATAAATAGTAAATCCGTCCATACTTTTAGCAATAATAGTAGCAGTTCCGTGAATATTATCTGTAATCGTTATACCTTTTTTAAGAGCCTCAACATTATATTTTAGAGAAGGCTTAGTATCTTTAGCCAACATCTCTAATGTAACTATTTTATCGGGTTCTTCGACTTCGGGTATTTCTATGACCTTAGCAGAATAAAGTGTATATTTTCCCCCACTTTCTTTTACTTCATCTACTTTGACTCTAATGATTTGGCCAACATCAACAACGGTTTTTGTGTTGAGGGCTTTACCAACATTCATGTAAAATTTACCGTTTATTTCAGTTCCGCCCTCTTCTTCATCAATTGGCCCTGCCCCTAAAGTATAGGAATACATACCCGATTTTGTGCCTTTCTTATCAAGAACAATCAAATCTAAATCTACAAATTTCTTCCATTTTACCCATTTAGGATTTTTCTTTGTTCCTATGAAATATGTGGATTCTATATCCTTGATAACAACTCCTTCGGAAGTAGGCATTTCCATAATTTCTTCTGCGTATTCCTTTACATCTTTTAGATTATCTGCAATCCTAGTATCTTTTTTAGAAGGAAAGAATAAATCTTCCGAAGATTTTGTAGAGTAATTATTGAATAGAATATTGATTCTTTTTCTCAATGGTTCATCTGTTAGTTTTTGATTTTCATGCCTCAAAATATCAAAAACATGGGCTTTGAGTCTAGACTCTTTGTAGGAATTTTTGAAAATATGGGCTATTGTATCGGCCCTATGAAGTGCTTTATCACCATCAAACAGTATCAATTCAGCATCAAGAATACAATCCCCGTATTCCTTTTTCTCTAATTCTTTGACTTGTTCTTTACACTTCTCGGTAATGTCTTTTTCATTATATGAATAGATTGAAACCTTGCCGTCTATTTTGTGTAATTGGATTCTCATTCCGTCATATTTTTCTTGAACTACATATTCTCCGCTAAACCCTTTGAGTTCATTCATATCTTCAATGTCAAAAATTCGATACATTGGTTTATTTGGAACTAAGAAATGAACATTCGCTTTTTGTTCTTTTTGAATTTCTACAAGTTCTTCAAATTCTTCTTCTTCATGTTTTGAGAAATAAAATAATTCTAGAATGTTAAGTGCTTCCTCTACTTTCTTTTCTACTTGTTTTGTATCTTTATCATCACCATAATGTTCAATAATATAGAGGCTAATATCTTCTTCTTGTAAATCAAGACCTTGAAGCCCGACAGTTAAAGTATCTTCTTCCATATCTTTGATTGAATATATATCTTTAGGTAGGGCTTTATCATCGGAGCGAAGAGCATAATGAACAAATTTAACCATTGTTTCGGGCGAAGATAAAAGAGCCTCTAATACATCTCCCTTAAATTTGTCAGCGAATGGGTCTTCTACTTTTTCGGAATCATATCTCATAAGTTTAATTGCTTCATAAATATCTTTAGCAACATTCGATTCGGGGTTTTTAGCATCTTTATCTTCTATTTTTTCTTCTCCAACATAATTTTCTAATTCGTCTTTTATTTCCGAAGAAAAGGCTCGATTGATTTCTTCAATGATATTTCGCCAACGCCCCCCATATTCTTTGGGGTCTTCTTTTGCTGAAAGATATGCTACTCTTGTTTTCTCAAAGAGTCGAAGGATTACATTAGAAGCGTTATCTTTTTCGATAAGATACGCCATTTTTCATCACTTTATTCATAGCCTAAATCTCGCATAATTGCATCTACAATTCTCGTAAATTCCATTAAATGTTTATCGTAGTCCAATATTTTTTTATCTACTAAAGGGTTAATCAAAGAATAAACATTATCAAATGCACTATTTAATTGATTTTTTAGTTTTGAGTTCAATTCTTGCTTTTTCACACTTTCACCTGCTAAACCATATCCCGAATGTGTATTTTTATTGTTTTCAATTTTAGTATTGTCATTTTCAGCCTTTGGTCTTTTGACTTTGACTTCTTCCATATCATCATCATAAGGCAAATTTACTTCGTTTTCTTGTTGAATAAGTTGTTTTACTAAACGAAGTTGTTCTACTGTCTGTCTAATTATTGCTTCTTCTTTGGTAACTTTTTCGGGCATTTTATCTTCCTCCATTTACAAATTTATCAATGTCTTCCCAACTCATTTTATGGATTGCATCGGAATCGGGAACTCCCATGTTTGTCATTGAAGGTGTTGGTGTTTCAGTAACTACAAATCCCGACTTCATCAATAAGTTGTCTTTATGATAAACGGCTCTTTCTAGTTCTTTTATTCTATCAGTTAGTGCTTTTAGAATTTCTAAAAGTTCAGTATCTTGTTCTACATCATTCATCTCTTAAATCCCCCTTTCTTTTTGGAAATACTACTTCTCTTAATTGACGATATAGTAACTCATACTCTTTACGAAGTCTGCTACTTAACGCTACCATATCAATATTCCTCTCGTCAATAGATTCAAACCTTTTTTTCATTTTATTGTCAGATTTTATTAAATCTAATTCTTTGAGCATATCAATTAGTTCACCTAATCGAGTAAAGTCTTGACCAAAATATTCTGTTGGCTCAACTGATTGTAAGGTTTTCTTGAGTCTTTTTCTTTCTTTATCATCTAAAGTGTCTAGAATTGGGCTGAATTCTTTTTCGATTTCTTGTTTTTTAATGAATGTTTCTAAATATTCATTTACATATTCTTCTAATTCCTTTATGTTAGAATTTAATTCGGACTCATACAGTTCGGCATTTTCTTCTTTTAGTCTATCATTCAAATTCATTAAATCTTCATCGGAAATAGTATCTTCTACATTATCTAAACTAGAAACATATTCTTCAATTATTCTATCTAAATCATCAAGTTCAAAAGCCATTGAATAAGGGTCATCTAGTGTGCTACTAAAAAGAGTAGCCATATCTTCTACAAATCTACCTCTATATCCTGCTATGTTTTCTTCTTTATTCAAACGATAAAATAATACAGTTACTATTTTTGTAGGTCTATTTATTTCTAATAAGCGAGATAAAATATCCTCTTCGTAATTTGCCCTAAGAAATATTTCGTTATCTTCATCATTCAAAGTCGAATTCAAAATCTTATTTATTCTTCTTCCTAAGTTTTTCAGTTCTCTAAACTGTTCTTGTTCTTTATAGGGTTGAGTTGTAATGATAAGTTTTCCCTTATCTTGAATAAAATACATTACATCATTAGAGTCTTTTTCTATTCTTTCTAGAAAATTTCCTAATCCATCAATTTTTTTAGCCCAATCTAAATTAGAAGAAAAAGGGCCATTTTGGAATTTTTCAAGACTAGTTTCAATATTTTTTATAATTTTAATATATGATTCTTGTATTTTTTTATCTTTAAATTCTCCTCTTACGATACCTTCAAAGATTTTAGAGGCTTCTACTATTGTTGTAGGAGGTTTTATTTTTGTTATTCTTTTCAATTCTAACGCAGTTTCATATATTGAAACTAAAAGTGTATTTAAAAATGAAGTGTCTATGTCTTTAGATAAAGATTTTAGATACTTTTTAATTTTGTTAAGGCTATCATCAACAGATTTAGATTCCTCTTCATTTAGATAGTCGTTTTTATATTCATCTGTATTAGCAACATATCTATTCACTTCTTTAATATATTGTTCAAGCCCATCCCCTTTCTCACTATCAAATCTACGCATAGCATCTTCAACAGTAATTCCTTTAGGCATTCTGCCGCTTCTATCTAAAGAGTCCTCTTCATTTTCTGCTTTAAGGATAGAAGTCCAAGACATAATGCTCACCATTTATTTTCTGTTCGTGGTCTTTTCTTGATAGGTAATTGAATAGCATCGGGAGTATCAGCAGAACCAACTTTAGATTTATGGGTTGTATCGGGTGGAAGTCCACCTAAAGAATAATCCCTAGATGGCCTAACTTGATTATCGTTTGACATTTTTTCTGCTCTTACTTTCGCTAATTCTTTTACTAATCTTCTCTCTTTTTGTCCTATATCTTCTGTCATATTAACCAATTCTCCTTTCACTTCTTCTATCTACATTTTGGTTTCCCGCATCTGTCGGCAATCCCGTAAATCTCTTATCGGGGCCTACGCTCATCGAGGGTTTATTTCTTGTGGTTGCAGGATTCTCTTGAGGTTTAGAAGGCATACCTCCACCTTCTGCAAATTGTCTTTGCATTTCATCTAAATCTCTTTGGTCTAAATTTGACCCTGCTAATGAATTACTTTCTATTGCTTTTTCAGTAGGGGCTTCTTGTGTTTCTACGGGTTCGGGCTTCTTAAAAGTAAAGTTTCCATCTTCGTCCATTTCAACTTCAAATCCAAGATTTTTAGTAGAAGCGGCAATATTAACTTCAAGTTCTCTCTTTCTCAATACTGCAATTTCATCTTCTTCTTCACTTGGAGGTAGTTTCAAATTCCAATCTGTAATACCGAATTGCTTAACCAAAAAAGGAAATACATAATTATTATACACATTTTGAGCCATTTGAACTGCTCGGTTAGTAACAAGGATTTGCATACCTTCATTATTCAATCCTCCACTTGTAGTATTGTCAGCCATAAACACTTTACTTACACCATAAAATGCTGAAATCCTATCTCTTAAATCATCTTTAACTGAAACATAATCCATTTCTTTTAGACTATCCATGAACTTAATCCATTCAACAGACCCCTTTCCATTTTCTGCTTCTATTCCCATAACAGGAATATAATGGGGGTCTTGTTCCATTCTTTCTTTGACTCCACGCCAAAAGGCCGCCATTGAATCCATATTTCTTGTTTGAACTGCGAGAATCCCTCTCGGCATACGGCTTTTTGTATAAGACGAATTAACATAAGTTTCCATAGCAATAAGAGTCATAATATGATTGAATAAAGTAAGAATAGGGGATTGACCATAAAGCCTACTAGGATTATATTTACTAAAGTGAAGTATTTCTCCTTCAATATAATATTGCTCTTCTCCATTTGCTCTATTTACATAATGAATGGGGAGCAAATTACCTCCACAATCTTGACAATTTTCATACGGTTCAATAGAAATATAATTTCTATGATTGATACAAGTAAAGCCCTTTGTTCCACGAATACCTACTTCATCAGCATAAATACTCATAGTAACAGGGTCGCCCCTAAATAATTCTTTGATACGGTGCATACGGATTTTACCATTACCGTCTAAATAATATTCTTTTACAAGAACAATATAAGCATCATCCATAATATTCAAATCCTCTTCTAATTCTTTTAGAACATCAATAAAGAGTTGCTCGGATTTATTGATATATCCCTCTAGAAATTTTTCAGCATATTCTAACTGTTTGGGATTTGGTAATGCTAGATTATTAGAACCACATCTAGAACATTCAGTAACAGGTCTTTTATGTGTTTTTTGACATTCGTTACATCGGCTTTCATAGGCTTTTTCCCAAACATACCCTCTTCTAAATATCTCTTGTTTGAGTTGAGTAATACAAGTCCGAACAATAACCGATTGACTTACGACATTATAAATCATAGGGGCGGTCATCATGTAGGAGTTTTCTCTTTCTTGAATCCCTACATTATACACCCTGCGGTCATTTGGCTTAGGGGTGCTTCTACGGAATAAATTCGTAAAGGAAAATCTACTTTTTTCAGCGATAGCATTCCCCTCCTAGTATATCCACGAATCTTTTACTCTTAGTTTTTCGCCTACCAATTGAAGTTACAAGCCCACCAACCCGCAGTTAGTTTGTTTTTCTTGTCCTTACAATTGTGCCTTGATTTGAAATTTTTTCTTCTTTCGGGGTCTTTGTGTTGAAGGAAATCTTCCATTCCTCTAAACCCAAAATTGACAATTTTAATAATGGACTTCCCTCTTTCATAGACTCTAGCCAATACTCGATATTTGCTTTGGCTACCCTTTGGGGCTCTTTTGGGTTTATTAAAAGCAGGAAATGTTTCTCCCCGATATTTAATTTGACCACTTTTTGTTCTTTCAACATCAGCCTTTACAATAGAATGAAATGCTTCATCGGATATGCAATCATCACAACATGATTTCATAAAAATATCATCGGGTATCTCATAATGAATTTCTTCTTTTAGTATTGTTTTCCAAATCATGCTAATG
>Ga0222713_10000316_pt1 | contig 54163 bp, 72 predicted proteins | sample C33_649DmetaG_FD_165061 | JGI IMG/M metagenome (GOLD analysis project Ga0222713, IMG submission 165061) | Estuarine water microbial communities from San Francisco Bay, California, United States - C33_649D | ecosystem: Environmental > Aquatic > Marine > Unclassified | place: USA: California...
TGCAACGTCGTAGATTAGCAGAACACGCTTTATTAATGCGAGGATAATATGGCACTAAAAAAATTAACTTTTAAACCTGGTATTAGCAGGGATAATACAAACTATGCTAATGAAGGTGGTTGGTATGCATGTGATAAAATAAGATTCAGACAGGGGTTTCCTGAAAAAATAGGGGGTTGGCAACCTATTAACTTTGATCCTTATGTAGGAAACTGTCGTGCAATATTACCTTATGGAACAACTGATGGCGCAACTCTAATTGCCCTTGGTACTAATGCTAAAGTCTATGTATTAGCAGGTACTACTTTAACTGACGTAACACCTCTTCGAGTTACTTTAACTTCTCCTGCTACAGATAATTGTTTTGAAACAACAGATACTTCTACAACAGTTTTAGTTAATATCACTGGACATGGTGCAACAACAGGCGACTTTGTAACCTTTAGTGGTTCTGGTGCAGTAGGTGGAGTACCCGCAGGTGACTTAAATAAAGAACACGAGATTGTCAGAGTTGTATCAGGTAATCAATTTGAAATCATTGTTGCGACCGCAGCCACATCAACTGTAGCAGCAGGAGGTGGTACTTCTATATCTGCAGCTTTTCAAATCTCTATTGGGTATGGTAGTTCAACTTATGGTTATGGTTGGGGTGCAGGAACTTGGGGACGAGGCACATGGGGTTCTGGTGCTGCAACACCTGTAAATATACCTGAACGTGTTTTATTCTTAGATAAGTTTAATAATGATTTTGTATGGAATATTCAAGACGGCGAGATTTATTATTGGGAGTATGATGCTCCACTCTCTAACCGTTCTATTCCTATGGTTAATCTGCCTTTAGCTAAAGCTGTACCACAACAAGTGGGTGAAGTTCTGTTTGCCCCAAGTGGCCATCTTCTAGCTATGTCTTGTACTGAATATGCAGAAACTAAAACAGCAGGTTATACTATTGTTAGTATTACTCGAACAGGCACAACAGCTACATTGACTACAGCAACACCTCATGGTCTAGACCCATTAGACTGGGTAATATTAAGTGGTCAAGCACCACAAGCCTATCAAGGTGAATTTAGAATTATAAATACTCCTACCACAACAACATTTACTTTTGCTCTACCCTATGATCCAGGTTCAAGTGCTACTACCGTCGGTACTTATCAATCAATTGACTACAACGGACCTTATGATCCACTTCTTATTCGTTGGGCTAATGTTGACCCTGTAGTAGGACCTGTGCCTGAATATTGGAAACCTGAAGTAACAAACACAGCAGGGTTCTTACGATTAAAACAAGGTTCTAATATTGTAGGTGCCTTTAGAACACGACAAGAAGTTCTTGTATTTACTGACATAGCTTTATCTACATTACAATTTTTAGCTACAGAAGAAGTCTTTGGTGTTCAAGAAATATCTAATGCAATTAATATTGCAGGGCCCAACGTAATAGCCGAAGCAAATAACACAGTATTCTGGATGGGTAATGATAAGTTCTTCATGTACGACGGTCGAGTCAATACTTTACCTTGTACTTTAAAACAGTATGTGTTTGATGATATGAATAGAGGACAAAGTAACTTATTCTTTGCTGGAGTCAATAGTGAGTTTAATGAAATTATTTGGTTCTATTGTTCAGAGAATGCTGTTCGTATTGACAGATATGTTATCTATAATTATCAAGAACAAATTTGGTACTATGGTAATTTAAATAGATCAGCATGGGTTGATTCTTCTGTAGTTAAATACCCACTTGCAGCAAGTACGGGTTATATTTATCAACATGAAAATGGTAACGATGATGGTCAACCAAAAGGAGCTGCTCCACTTCCTATTAATGCCTATATACAATCTTCAGATATGGCTATTGAAGACGGAGATAACTTCATCTTAACAAAACGAGTCATTCCAGATGTGAACTTTATTAACTCTGATACGACTAATTCAGTGACAGGAGCAGCATTAACTCCAGAAGTACAGATGACTGTAGGTGTACGTAACTTCCCAGGTGCTGCTAATTCAACTTCTGATGTTGCAGGTAATACTTTATCTCGTGATGTTATTACTACAGCAACGATTGACCAATATACTAATCAAGTCTTTGTAAGAGCACGTGGTCGTCAAATGAACTTTAGAATTGCATCAAGTGATGTAGGTGTTCAATGGCAGTTGGGTGCTACTCGTGTTGACTTTAGACCTGATGGAAGGAGAGGATAATGGCTCATATCCCTACAACTAAAGCCCCTAACTTAGCTAATCCTAATGTAGAATATCAAAGAGATCAAATGCTACAATTAGTTAATCAATTAAGATTATATTTTAACCAAGTTGATGGTACCAATAATCAAGTTATTACTAATTTAGACGGACTAACAACATTACACTGGTTGGGAGATTATTAATGGCATTTCAATTTGTTACTCCTATTTTATTAGCCCAAGCTGAGATGACGACAGATTACTTAGCAGTTTATACCGTGCCTGCTAACACAAGAACTTATGTTAAAGATATTACTATTGCTAATACTACAGCGTCCACGATACGAATCTATGTGAGCTTAGTCCCAGATCAAGGCACACCAGGGGCTTCTAATGCTTTGTTTTATAATACAATTTTACCAGCTTATACTGTTGTACAATGGACAGGAGCTCAAATATTAAATACATCAGGCACAGTCCAAGTTAAAGCCTCAGCGGCAGGATGCACTGTTAATGTAACAGGAGGAGAGGCTCAATGACCATAACTTTTTATCCAGGTAAACCAGAGTCACAGATAGCAACACTTACAACTGCATTTGGAGAACCGATTGCAGTTCCTATTTCACCCGTTATTCAACTTGATGGTATTTATGGATTAGATAATAGAAAGTTTCAAACTTTTACTGCAAGTACAGGTGCTGTTTCTGCTAATGGAGTTATGCGTTGCGAAACAGGAACAGGAGCTTATGGTTACGGTGTGATAAGATCTTTACGAGTATTACGCTATAGACCCGGTCAAGGAGCATTAACAAGGTTCACAGCAAAGTTTACAACTGGTACAGCTAATTACACACAACGAGCTGGTTTCTTTCAACAAGAAGGTGCATTACAGATTGGTTATAATGGGACTAGTTTTGGTGTATTACAATCTGCGGGTAAAGCATCTATTGTAGAATTTACTATTACAGCAGCAGCTTCAGGATCAGAAACAGTTACAGTTACCTTAAATGGAACAGCTTACAATGTTGCAGTGACTTCTGGAACGATTGCTTTTAACACATCACAACTTGGTGTTGATACTTATGCTGGATGGACTACTTCTTATTATGATGACAAACTTAGATTTGTAAGAACATCTAATGGTCCTACAGCAGGTGCTTTTAGTATTACTAGTACAGGTACTTTAACTGCTTCTGCGGTTACTTCATTACAAACTGGAGTTACGACTGTTGATACTTGGACACCACAATCAAGTTTTAATATAGATAAATTAGATGGAACAGGTCCGTCTGGTATGATACTAGACCCTACTAAATATAATGTCTATCAGATTGATTTTAGATGGTTAGGAGCAGGGGTTATTAGTTTTGCTATAGAAGACCAAACAACAGGACAAGTAGTTTACTTCCATAAGATACACTATGTTAATCAAAATACCACTTTGCATATGGACAGTCCAACGTATAGAATTGGATATGTTGCTGCTGATTTAACAGGAGGTGGTGGAACCAATGTTGTAGTTGAAGGGGGTTCTATGATGGGAGCTATTGAAGGATTGATTACCCCTACTTCTTATCCAGTTGCTTGTTATGGAGAACGAACAACAAGTTTAAGTTCAGGGAATTATGGTCATATTATAACCGTTAAAAATGATATTGTTGATAATGATAAAATTAATACTAGAGAACTCATTATACAAAAAATATCAGTAGGTGCAACTGCTGCTGCATCTAACCCTTGTACAGTATTCTTATATTTAAACCCAACTTATTCTGCTAATTTAGAATGGGAGCTTGTAAGAGAAAGTATTTTATGTTCAGACACAGACGGAACTATTACCGCAGCTAACTTTGTACCTTTAGCAGCATTTGCTATTACTTCTGGTGCTCCGGCTACCATTGATGTATCTGATTTACGAATTGTGATTCCGCCTAATAATAGTATAGGTATGGCTATTGAGTCATCTGGACTATTACAAACAGTGCAAGGGACTATTACTTTTATTGAGGACTAATTATGGCTAATACCGCTACAAAACGGTTTATACATAACACAAAACATGATATTATACAAATTATTATAGGAACTTATTATGGGCATAGGTAGAATATTAAAAACAGCAGCTCCAATAGCCGCAGGGTATTTTGCCCCTGCCAGTATGTTTGGCGGTGCTTTAGGTGCTACGGGTAGCGCTATTGCCACAGGTGCATTTACAGGTGCTGGTATTGCTGCGTTATCTGGTGATGATATACTCGGAGGCGCTTTTACTGGTGGACTAGGTGGTATGTCTGGAGGAAGCCTTCAATCTGCCTTTGGTCCAGGTGCTGTAGCACAAGCACCTACAGTGCCTACATCTCAATTAAACGCAAATGCTCTAAAAGCAGCAACAGATGTTACTGGAAAAAACTTATTACAAGGTGCTCAAAATGTAGGGATACCAGGTGATTTAGGTTCAATAAACACATCAAATATAATTGGACAAGGCGTACCTTCGTCTGGATTTGGTGTTAATTTAGGAAAACAAACTGCTGGCACTTTAGGATCATCAGCAGGCAACGAATTTTTAAATGTAGGAGCTCCAGGTATTACTAGTACACGGGGAATAGATTTGTCTCCATTGGCAACTCAATCAACAGCTCCAGTAGGAACAGATTTTATGTCTGGAGTTAATAGGCTTGGTGGTGGTAATACAGCAATGGGCATGGGTAAATTAGGTATTATGGGATTAGGTGTTGCTGGCGGAGCAGGTGCATTTGATCCTGAACCTATTAAATTAAGTGATAGCAGAGATAAATATGACCCTAACGCTAGATTAGATCTAAGCATGGACACAGGCATTGATAAAGCTTTAAGACGGGATACAGGGTTACGTTTAATAGCACAAGGTGGACCTATTAAAAAATATCAAATTGGTGGTATAGCAGGATTAGGTCAACCTGCAGCTCCTCCACCTAAATACGGAATCATTGATGTCGGTGGTAAATTTGTAGAAACAAGTGATAAACCTGGACCTGGTTTAATTAGTGACTCTGATTTTAAAGAACAATATCAAACTACTACAGCAGAAAAAAACCAACAAGGCGGTGGTGGCGGTGGTATGGATCCTAATTTAGCTCCAGGCGGACAAGGTGCTGATGATAAAGGTATGAATCCAGGAGCTCTTTCTGCATTAGCAGCAGGGTTTGCTCAACAACAAATGAATCCTCCTACTAAATCACAAACTTTAGGTTTATCCTCACTAGCTGGTGGTGGATATTTAGAAACAGGTGGTGAAGTAGGCGATGGTATGTCTGATGAAATTGAGGCTACTATTGAAGGCGAACAAGAAGCTCGTTTGTCAGATGGTGAATTTGTAATACCTGCAGATGTGGTCAGCCATTTAGGTAATGGTTCATCTGATGCAGGGGCTAGACGTCTTTATGAAATGATGGATAAAGTTCGTATGGCAAGAACAGGAAATAAGCAACAAGGCAAAGAGATTAAGCCAGAAAGGTATATGCCGGCTTAATGCAAGTAACGTGGGTTCCTACAGAACATATTGAGATGGTATGGCCTAGTATAAAAGATTATATGAAGGGCGCTGCTGATTTTACTTATGGCAGATTTACTGAAGAAGATATAAAACAACAGCTATTACAAAAGCAACACCTGCAACAATTGTGGGTAGCTTTTGAAGATTTTGAAAACGTTTATGGTGCAGTGGTTACAGAGATTTCTCAGTATCCACAAATAAGAGCACTGATAATGCATTTTACAGGTGGTAAACAACTGCCTAAATGGAAAAAACCAATGCTGGAAGTTTTACAGCAGTTTGCTCGTGATAATGAATGTAATATAATAGAATCATATGGCAGACCGGGTTGGGAAAAAGTATTTAAAAAAGATGGATATGAACAAAAGTTCATATTTTACGAATTACCTGTGGAGTAAATAACTATGTGGTTACATAAAATTTTTTGGAATATATGTACTGGTTTTACCGAGTACCTTACATTCTATAAAGGTGGTAAAGGGGGAGGCGGTGGCGGTGCACAGACTTCTACTTCTTATTCTACTAACTTACCTGAATATGCTAAACCTTTTTACGAAGAACTATTAAAACAGTCTGGTAAGCAGATTTACGAAACTGATGCTGATGGCAAAGTAACTGGTGTCAAACAATTCCAACCTTATACTGGCGATAGACTAGCCGACTTTACTCCAGAACAACAACAAGTACAAACAGAAGCTTTAGGCATGACTACACCTGGTGGGTTTCAAACCGCTGCAGGTACATTAGGTACAGTTGGGGGTCAAGCAGGTGCAGCGTCTCAATTAGGTTTAACAAGAGCCTTTGGTTATACTCCAATTCAATATACTCCGGGTACAGCTACAACAGGAACATTTGATACAGCAGCGGCTCAACAATATATGTCTCCATATACACAAGCGGTTACTGATGTTCAAAAACGTGAAGCTCGTCGTCAAGCAGATATTGCTGCAAATAGAGCGGCAATGGGTTCTATTGGACGTGGTACTTTTGGTGGTGGACGTGAAGCATTAATGACAGGCGAAACAGAAAGAGGTACTCAACAACTATTAGCTGATATTCAAGCTAAAGGTGACCAAGCAGCGTACGAACAAGCTATGCAAGCATTCCAAGCTGACCAAACAAGGGGACTGCAAGCCCAACAAACTAATATACAATCGGGATTACAAGCGGCTGAATTAGGTCAACAAGGTCAACAGTTTAGTGCCGGACTAGGTAAAGATGTAGGGTTAGCTGGTTTACAAACAGGTCTTGAAACAGGTAAAGCGACTGGTGCATTAAGTGCCACAGAGCAAATGGCAAACCTAGAAAGATTAAAAGCACAAGCTGCAACTGCAGGGGAAAGACAAGCATTAGAACAAGAACAGCTTAATTTAGCATATCAACAGTTTATGGATGAACAAAATTATCAACGTAGTTTACTTGAGTATCAATCAGGTATTCTTCGTGGTAATGCTGCAGCTTTAGGTTCAACACAAGTACAATATGCTCCAGCACCAAGTCTTGCATCTCAAATTGGTGGTTTAGGTTTAGCAGGATTAGGGCTATACAATATTTTAGGTAATAAGGCTTAATTATGAATATTATCCAGATACAAGACAGACTTAAAGGTATGCCTAAAGAGGCTATTGTTCAATATGTACAAAATCCTACTGGCGATGTTCCTACGTACTTAGCTCTAGGTGAACTAGAACGTCGTAAAACGATGGAGAATAAATATAATGCAATGAAGTCCGAAGCTTCATCAGTTGCTGAACAAATCGTTGAAGAAAATATGCCGATGGGCTTAGCCTCTATGCCAACTCAAGATATGATGCCTCCTGAATCTGGTGTAGGAGCTCCTCAACCTCAACCCGAACCTACTCCTGATCAACTGACAGCAAGTGGTATTGGTGCATTGCCTGTACCTGAAGGTAACTTTGCTGAAGGTGGCGTTGTTGCATTTGGTTACGGTGGTAAAGTTAAAGATTTTATTTTTGGAAAACCTGCTTCAAAACAAATTAAGAAACCTTCAACAACATTTGATACAGATACACGTAATTTACCCTCTGTATTAGAAGACGTACCTGGCACTAAAAATATATTATCAAGAAATCCTAAAAAATCACTAATACTTGGTGGTGCAGGTGCCTACTATATGTTAAATGATAAAGGTGAACCAGAATCAGTTAGTGATGAAGAAGTAGCTGCAATGCAAATTGATCCTGCAATTTTAGGTGGTGTACAAAATACAAGTAATTATGATGATTCAATTCCTAAGTATAATTTACCTACTATTGATAATCCTATGGCTTATGGCAAAGATAGAATGAGTATGTATCGTGAAATGATAGGTGAAGATACAATGACACCACGATTACAAAAACGATTAGAGGATATGGAAGGCAGGATTGAAAGTCGTGAAGACTTAGCTCCCTGGATGGCTGCGACTAAAGCAGGATTTGCTATCGCTGCTGGGGATTCTCCGTTTGCATTAAAAAATATAGCTAGCGGTGCAGGTGTAGGTATAGAAGATTATGGTCAATCAATTAAAGATATTGAAGCTTTACGTAACCAAGTATTTGATATTGATACTGAAATACTTAAAGCCAAACGTGCTGAAGATGTAGCTATTGCATCTAAAGGTATTGATAGTGTTGAAGCAGCTGAAGCTCATAATAGAACTATGCAGCTTGAAGAAATTAAACTACAAGAATCAGCAAGAGAAAGACAAAAAGATCTTGAAGTTGCTAGAATTGGTTCTACTGTATATGGCTACAATACTGGTAAAGGTATCTTAGAAGCTGAAAAAATGATAGCAGCAAATAAAACAATGCAAGACTTAGAAGTAGAAAAACAAAACTTAATAAGACCTCCACAAACTACAGAAAAGTTAGAAAGATTAAGACAAATTAAAATAGAGCAAGACAAAATACGAAGTAACGTTTATCGTAACTTGGGCTTAACTCAACAACCTCACCCAGATGATACAGTAGCTAAAACAGGTAAGTCTGAAAGTTGGGGTGAGTTAACTGTTTCTGAATAAGGATAAATAATGCCTTTATACAGCATAAAAGGGCCTGATGGCAAAACATACTCTATACAAGGTCCTGCAGGTGCATCACGTGAACAGGTAATACAAGCTATTCAAGAAAAGCAATCTCAACCACAACAACCTCAACAACCACAACAACCACAACAACCACAACAACCTGGTCAATTACCAGAAGATGCTCCAGATTTTACTCGTGGATTAAAACAATATGTAAATCAATACCAAGGTATTTATGGTGCTTCTAAAGTTCTTGCAGGTAAAGTAGCTAATTCTGATGAATTAATCAAAAGTGGCGTTAAAGATATGCAAGAGTCAGAGAAAAAAGTTGCAGCTACTGGCACTAAACCTACTGATGAATTTACAGAAGCTTGGGAAAGAGGTATTGGCTCAGTATTGACAGACTTTGTACCTTACGTAGCTGGACAAGGTGTTGGTATGATTGGGGAAGCTTTAATAACATCTATAGCTGGAGGAGCAGCAGGGTCATTAATAGGACCTGAAGGTACAGTAGGTGGAGCAGTATCAGGTCTTTTAGCTAAAAATATAGTTAAAAAAGGATTAAAAGAAGCAGCAGAAGAAATAGCAAAATCAGAAGGACGAGACGCAGCAAAAGATTTTGTTGAAAAAGAAGCGGCAAAACGATCACAAGAATACCTAGCCTCTGATGTAGGTCGAGCAGAAATTAAAAAAATATTTAGAAAATCAGGTAGTAATATTGCATTATATGGTATGGCTGGTAAATTTGGTGCTGGTGAAGTTACAGGTAGAGCTGTTGATGAAGCCATTGCTAATATAAAAGACCCTAACGAACAACTTCAAAAAATTAAAGAATTAAGTACTAGTAAATTAGCTGCATTAAGTACTGCTCATGCATTTGCAGACTATATAGGTTTAAAAATTGGTTTAGGTTCTTTAGATAAATTAGCTAAGCCTACACAAGATTGGTTACTAAATGTTGCTAAGAATGTTGGTGTTACGGGTTTAAAAGAGGGTACAGTTGAAGCTTTACAAACTATATTAGAGCGAGAAGGAGCTAATCTACCTTTAAATGATAAAGCTGCAATCAAAGAATATATTAACGCTGCTGCAGCTGGCTTTGCAATGCCAATTATACCTGCTACTATTGGTGGACTTAGAACACCAAAAACTCCTACTAATCCTACTCCTGATGATATTAATGTAGATTTAAGTGGTGATCCTAAAGGACCAGAACCTTCACCAACTCCTACTGAACCATCAGATAGAAAAGGGTGGAAATACACTGATGAAGAAATTAAACGCCGTGACAAAATAGTACAAGAACAAGAAAAAATTAATCTTGATAAAGATAAGGTTGATGTTGATTTAGACGACGCTGATGCTAGAATGAAAGCATTAATAGCACCGGAAGAAGTAACAAAAGAAACTATAGAAAAAGATTATGAGTTGCCACCTTATTCAGAAGTAGATCAGGCTTTACAGGAGACACAAGATGTTACATATGTATCAGGAACTGAAGGACCTATCAATAAAACAGATAGAGGAGGCCTTCCTATATCTAGACAGAAACTTAGACAGCAACGAGCCAAGACCGATACCGCAAACGTTGAAGAAGTTGTCGGAACTACAGTGGATAGCACTACAAATAATGTTATCGGAGTTACTCCAGGAGAAGGAAGAACACTCGCTGAACTAGGTCCAGTTCCTTATGGATATGATAGGATTCAAGTAGGTATTAAAGAAATTGTTACTGGAAAAAGAGCTGACGGTAAAAACCTAATACAAAAAGAACCTGTATTTGTAGATAGACCTAAAAAAGATTTTGTTTCTGAACCATATCAATATAGCCTTCCATTAGGTGAAGATCAGAATAACATATATCGAAACCAGTTATTAAAATATTATAATCTATCAAGTTTACAAACAAAATATGAGCCATCTAAATTACCCTATGCACTTACACCAGCTGCATTAGAAGAAACAGATAGAATATATACAAGTATATTAGAAACAAATGGTAAGCCAGCTGCAGATAGGTATTTAGAAAATAAACGTAATAGCAGTGCGCTATTTAATCAAACAGACATAGATACTAAATCTCCAAAAGTACAAGGTGAAGTTACTCCGTCAATATATGCTACAAATAATAGAGACAATGCTAGAACCTATATGGTTAAAAATAATATAGAAGCAGACTACTATATAGATACTGAAGAAACTTCTGATGGTAAAATAATTGCATACACTGTTAAACCTAGAGTCACTTTAAATAATTTACAACCCGCTACTATTGCAGACTTTTTAATAAGAGATAAAGGAAAGAATTTAAATAAATTTACTAACCCTTTAGAGTTTTCAAAAAGACCTACTGAAACACAAGTAAAAAATCTACTTCAAACTAAATTAAATACAGAACAATTTAATCAAGTTAATAAACCAGGTATCCTAAAACAAATAACTAAACAGTTTGAAGATAGAAGTTCTGACCAAGCAGATGGAGCTACACCAACACAAGAGAAAAAAGCAAGATTAAGTAGAGAATTAGAGTTTGATATAAGGGTTTCAAATTTACCTGATTATCAAAAGTTTATCGAAAAAGTAAAAAATATAGGTGCTACAATACCTAGTTTCTTAAAAACAGGAGCTGTGTTTAATTCAAAAACTCATCCTATTAATGGCGCACGTTCAATTGATGACATAATTAAAGCAGCTATAGGCGATTATATTTATGAAGAAGCATCAGATGTAACAGATTCATATAGTACTTTTCCTAATAATAATACCAAAATTGATAAAGCTAGACGTAAAAAGTTTAGAGATGAATTTATTAATTCTCCCATACTAGAAGAATATTTGACTCGTTCAGATGAATATGACTCTATTGACGCAATTAAAAATGATGTTGAAGCATTTAAAAAACAAATTGCAAAAGGTACAAAATATGTAGAAAGTTTAGATGGTAATAACAATGGTAAAAATATTGTAGATAGTTTAGCTGCTGAAGAAGATAGAGTATTAAAACAAATAGCTAGAGGACAACGAGATACAAAAGCAATTAATGAAGCCAAATCAAAATTAAAAGCTGAAGCTAAAAAAAGAATAATAGAAAACAACGCATTAAAAAAATTGCTTGATGTTGAAATAGATGAACTTGATATTGAAGATGATATGGTAAATGTTATTAATGAAATAACCAGGTCTGATATATTAATGGATAATATTTTTGATGAAAATAATGGCGAAGAAGAAATAAAAGGATTTATAAGAGAGCTTAGTTCTACAAGTAAAACTGTACAACTAATTAAAGATACAAACGGTAATTCTGTTGAGATATTAAAAGCTTTATCTAATAGATTAAATGAACAAGCAGACCAAGATGTTCAAACTGAAAAAGGTGTTCAATATGTTGCATTTAAAAAAGCTCAAGCAGAATTAGCTAGAATATTATCTGGAATTCCAGGAATGAATGAAGTAGACACTATTACTGTATCTAAAGAAAGATTAGATGAAATACACACAGACCAATCAAAAATACTTAGCGAAACGGCTAAAAAAAGAGGACAAACATGGAGAGCTAATGAAGAACCTTCACCAAATTTAAATGGTTTTTTTACAGAACTTAATAGAGTAAGTAAAGATTTTATAAATTCTGCTAGAACATTAATTATTAATGAAGCTAAAAATAAAGATGTAGTAGTCATTCGTGATGATATGAATTCAGGAAAAACTGATGCAATTTTATTACATGAATATGTACATGCAGCTACAGTGGCAAGTATACAGTATGACATGTTAACTAAAGCTGAAAAAGCAAAGTTAGATAGATTATTTAATAAAGCTACTGAATCAGCTAAAGAAAGAGGTAAAGAATATTATGGTTTAACAAATATACGAGAATTTATAGCTGAAGCTTTTACTAATTATGAATTTCAAAAATTTTTAGCATCTATTGAAAGTGAAGAAAATACAACTTTGCAAGAAGAGGGATTCTTTAAAACTTTATTTAGTGACTTTATAGATTTTGTTGCAACTACTTTAGGATTACAATCTATAGATAAAACTTTATTAGCTGATGTTATATCTGTATCTCCAAGATTATTTAAAATAGGAACTAGACCATACAAAGGAGATAATACAAGGTGGAATCAATGGTATAAGAAAGCTTTATTTAGAGATAAATTAGATGAGTTAAGAGCCATAGAAAATAGAAAGGATTCAGACCTTACAAAATTCTTTAGGAAAAAAATACTAGATATTAGATTCCCAGAAAGTTTAATATCTGCACAAGAAGATTTAAATAATAATAGGATAGACAGAATACCATCTCCTAAAAAAATAAGATATTCTGAAGTTCTAGCTAGAAAAGGAGAGCCTGTTAGAAGTAAAGGACGTGATAGAAGTTTAGATGAAATTAAAGAAGACTTAGTTAAAAATTATGAAAAAAAAGATGAACGAGTTGGACATAGAATTAGAAGTACATTTTTTGGGTTTCTTAAAAATGGAGATAAGGTACTTACAAGTGCAATTAAAAACTTTGCTAACAGAAACATTGAAATTAAAAAATTACAGGATAAATTACAACGTTCTAACTTATTGTTAATAGGTGTTGATGGGTTCAATAATGTGTTTGACCAATTAACAAGAGCCTTTGGTATATCAGATAATTACATGAAAGAAATGATGCCTGCATTTAATGAGTATTCTTTAGCTTTAGGAGACTACATAGATCTACAAAAAAGTAAAGGTTTAAATGAAGCAGAAGCAAAAGCTCAATTACAACAATGGTTAACTGGATTACATGAATCCGAACGTAGAGAAGTAAGATACTTACTAGATGTACCATTAAGTACAGAAAAAATTATTAGAAGAAAAGATGGTAGTTTAACTAGTCCTGCAGATTTAAGACAAAATATAATGGATCAAATTACTACTAAAGTATGGTCTGATGCTACTCAGAAAAAAGCTGATTTAGAAAACTATAAACAAACACTTAGAAAATTAGCTAATCAGGATACAAAAATATCTGGTAAAAATACTGTAGATGGAGTTGCAGGTATAAGTTACGCATCTCCAAATAAAAAAGGCGGACCAACTGACATTGTAAATTCTAGATATGATGTATCCACTTACAACTCTGAAAAAGCGGCTATATTAAAAGCTGAAATAGAAAGTATTAAGCGTGCTGATCCACAATTATATCAATCTATCGAGCATGTTAAAAATTCAATGCAATTAATAAATCAGCAAACATTAAAATTAAATCAAACTGCTAACTATGCTAGTCCTCAGGCAATGAATATTATTGAGTTCTATGGTTGGAAAAACTATGTGCCTTTAAAACATAGACAAGATGCTGAAGGTATATCAGAAGATGCAATATTTAATCCAACAGGTAGTAGATTATCTAGAGAACTTAAAAAATTAGAAGGTTCATTTGAGGGTAATCATAATGATGCAGAAGACCCATTTACACAAGTATTAGTTGATGCATCAAGAGCTGCAGGAAGAGCAGGTAGAATTAACTATACACAATCTATATATAATGCAGTTACCCAGACTATAGATTATACAGATCCTACTACAGGTAAACCTGTGAAAGGGCAAGCTATAGAAGGTAAAATATTAAAACGATTTACATATCAACAACGATATTTAAATGATCCAGAAATACAAGAAGAACTAGATAAAAAAGATACTATTGTTCATTTATTGAGTGATGGTTCGATGGCTATAATACAAATTAAAGACCCAGATTTAGTAGAAGCTATTAGAGGTGTTTATGCAGATAATCCTACTTGGGTTAATACGTTAAATAGTTTTACAGGAACTATAGGACAATTTCATACTAGGTTTAATCCACCGTTTGCAACATTAAACTTTGTTCGTGATGCAATCACTAACTTATTTTATATTGGAAATGAGTTTGGTTTAAAAGATTTAGGAGGTTATGCATCTAATATAGCTAATACAGTTGTTAATGGTGGTATGCAACAAACATGGAATGTAATGAGTATGTATACTAAAGGGCAAAAAAATGACCTAAGAAAATATGTACAACAACAAACTGCTAAAGGTAATAACTTACCAGCTGATCTAGTTGAATATTTAGAAAATGGTGGGATGATATCTTACTCACAATCTCTATCTATTGAGAATGCATTTAATAGATTAAGACAAAGTATAAGAGAGAATAAAGATGGTATTGTTAGAACTAAACAAGGTGTAAAAGATTTCTTTGATATATGGATGAGTACCTTTGAGATGGCTACTCGGGCTGCTGCATATAGAACAGCAAAACAAAATTATATTACTAAAAATGCTCCAGGGCTTTCAGAAAATCAAATTCCTGCAAATGTAAAACAAGCTGCTATAGAAACAGCTACTGTGTATGCTAAAAGATTATCTAACTTTGAAGAGTCAGGTATACAAGGTGATAAAATGGCTGCATGGTTTATGTTTTTTAAACCAAGTGCGGTGGGTATCATGAGAGCTTTTGAATCTTTTTCCGCAGCACTACAAAGAAAAGATATAGCAAAACAAAACTTACCAAATTATATTAAAGCTGATCCTCAAAGATTAGCTACATGGGAAGCGGACTTTGATAAAAGAAGACAAGCAGCATTGACTACAATTGCAGTTGGTGTATCCGTTGGGTATGTTGCATGGCAAATGGCTGCTATGTTTAGTGGAGGTGATGATGATAATCCTACACGAGAAGATGATCCAGCGAGATGGACTAGATATTTAAGAGTTAGTTTAGGTTGGTTACCTGGTTTTGATAAAGATGCTGTATTACAAATACCTTGGGGTTTTGGTCCAGGTGGATTTGCTGCAATGGGAGCTCAGTTAGCAGCTGCGCAAAGTGGTAAAAATATTCCATTAGCTGATACATTAGGTAATATGTATAACATTATGTTAGATTCTTTTATGCCATTACCTTTTTCAAGAATGAGTCCTTTTGAACATCCTCTTGGTTGGGTATTAGATACTGCTGCTCCATCTATTGCTAGACCTGCTGTAGAGTATGCTATTAATTTAAACGCTTTCGGACAAAATATTTATAGTCCATTACAAACTAGAAAATATGGTGGCGCATTTGGTGGTAGCGATGAAATACCTGAAGCGTATAAAGATGCTTCTAGATTCCTTGCAGAAATATCAGGTGGTTATATAAATTGGGGTCCCAATACAATAAGTTTTTTTGCAAATAACTATGGGGATGCTATAGCAAGAGTTGCTCATGATATATATGGTATTAGTTTATTCTTACGTGGACAGAAAGAATTTGATTTTAAACGAGATACTATATTCTTTGATAGTTTTATAAGTAAATATTCTAGGATTGAACAACGAGATTATAGTAAGCAAGTGGAAAGATTAAAGGCTTTAGAAACAAGAATTGACTTATTTAAAGACGCTAACCCAATAGAATATAATAAAGTTTTAAGTAAGTATCCTTCTGTACCTGTACTTATAGATGCATATAATCAACAAAAAGCAGATTTGGATAAATTAAATGACCAAGCATCCACAATAAGAAGAATGCCTGGATTAAGTCAAAAAGAAAGACAAGCTAGATTACAAGGTATTAAAGAATTACAACTATTATATAAGAAAAATATTGCAGCTATGATTGAAGTTGGGCTTGAGCAATATGACTAACTATTTAACTCTCCATACTCTAACACCTAAGCACCCTTCTTTTATACTTTGAAAAGCCTTAACTCTTATCTTAGCTCGCTTAGCACCTTCATCAATAGCAAATATAACAGATGATGCCTTAAGTGTTGGTATGAAAAAACTATCTCCTATACTCATCCAATCTAAAGGAAAGTTCCATTCTGGCTCATCATGCAGCCTCATTGTTATTTTCCTTGAGTAAATCTTCTAGGAATTTAGTAGTATCTATTTCTAGTGCCATAACTGCACTAAACCCTGTAGCAGCTTTCCAGCCAGTACCCATTCTGCGTTTATGATCACGTATGTTATATCCTTTCTCTTTCATTTTAAATACAAAATCATTTATACTTATACCACTTTCAGCCAGATATTCTCTGAAGTGACGCTTCTCTATCCATAATAAAGATTTATCAAGTTCAGCTCTCATGACTAAATCAGAGCGTGGTTCCATAGATATCCTATTATTTTCTTCAATAGCAAGAATACCTGTTTGATGTGAGTTAATATACTCACCAAGCATACTCTCGTAGTCTACGTCATTAATCCGAACAACGTTATCTCTAATGTTAATAATCTCGTGAATAACTTGGTTATAAATCCTATCTAAATTAAGGTCAACTATACCAGCTTCGCAAGCTATTTCTCCTCCAGTAAAAACGGCTGATATCATGTTTTCATAAAATCTATACGTAGTATCATCACCAAAATCTTCTTTGAATTTCTTAGTCCATTTATTAAGTTTGGCTACGATTTCTTCTTTTGTATATTTAAATAAGTTTTGTATAAAGTCTATACCTGCATGACCATGATGATGGGCAAAAGAATTAAATATTTCAAAGCCTAGCTCTGGTTTTTCAATTAATATTTTTGGCTTTCTTACTGTAAATTCTATAAGCCTTGCTACTTCACCGTTTGGGTTTTTCTTAAATGTTGTAAGTCTGTCATATAAAGAATGGTTAGATGTAAACACAGCTATCAAGGAGGCTGACATTTCATGATCTCGTTCAGCATTAACTGATGCCTGCATTCTTATCTTTGCTTTACCTGATGATATCTTAAGTATTAAATTACTTAGTGTACGGCTGTCAATATTTCCTACCTCGTCGTATCCAAAAGTAATATTATGTAATCCTAAATATCTACCCACTAATGCATTGTTAGTTGAACCTTCTGTGGTGTTAATACCAAGTTGTCTAGGATCACCCCATACGCTTAACGCTGCATGCAAAGAACCTGTTTTACCTGTACCAGAATCTGATCCTGTTAAAGATATAGTCATACCGTTTGTAGATGTTTCACTTAATAAGACCGAGCCGAATGCAGTTAGCATAGTAAAAGCATGTAGTTCTAAACTAGGATAATTAAGTTTATTAGCAGCTTCTTTCCATTTATCATATTCGCCTTGTTCTTTAAGATGTACAGCAATGCTTTTACATAATGGTGATGTAGGACTATTTAATATCTCTCCTTTTCTATTAATCTCTTTATTACCAATAATAAATGCATCTTTGTCTACAGTCCATCCCATTTGCATACGCATAATATCTGCTCGTGTTCTTGAAACTAAGTAGTCTCCCCATTTATATATGTATGTCATAAGATGTTTACCTTGTTGATTATTAGGGTTATATAAAATACCCTGACTTGTTATTATATCTCTAAATTTATCCACAGCATATAAAGATTTTATAGGGACTAAAAACTGTCTAGTTCCATCATGTGGAAGCTCTAATTGCATTTCTAAACATTCGCCATCAACAGGACTATATATTCTTTTAATTGGCTCAAAGTCATAAGGTAATACCATTAAAGGTTTCTTTCTAGGTAATGGTTGACCATCGTCGTCATACTCTTGCTCAAACTCAAAATATACTCCGCCACTAGCACCACGTACATAGGGATAAAGATCTTTAGGATATCCAGACTTAGCTACAACTGCTGTGTTACCTAAAACATAATTTTCTGGTACAGGCGCTGCTATAAACTCTTTACCAATGGCTAACGGGTTAGTTATCTTTTTATAGTGTTGACATCCTTCACAAATACCAGGATTTAAATCATTAAATTTATCACAGGAAAAAGGTTTATCTTGTGACTGCATAGCTTTACGTTCTGTCTCCTCAGCGTTATAGCCTGGATGCTCACTAGATATTAGATGTATTGCTTTTTCTTTATCTTTACAATGTTGAGCAATGGATAGCCCTGCATACCACATAGGTTCTTGAAGTGTAGAAGCATTTTGTAGTATATGCATTATCTGCCCACACCCATTACCTTTGATAGTCTCTTTAACTATTTTCTCAAATGATGATTGAAAGTTATCAAGTTTTAAAGCTTTACGTTCTTCTTCTGTTAAAGGACTCTTAGCTTGATTTAATATATCCTCTAGTGATGGTTGAACTTCTCCTAACACTGCTTGTATTTCTTCTATTGTATAGGTGCCAATATCTTCATCCATAACAATACAATGTTTAGGTGGATCAGATTTATAATTGTGAGTATCAGGACATCGCATAATCCTAGCAGTATCTTTCATAACAGCAGGGTCATTTTTTAGACCTTTTTCATTACAATAGTCTGCTAATTTTTTTGAATATATCAAATACTCTTCTTTGGTTATGTCCCTATCAAGACACCAATATGCATGGTAGCCATTACCAGAGTCAACTCTAATTGGTCTAGGTAGCTCAGATTCTTCAATGAATTTATCTAATGCTTCACCAGCTTCCTCTTTAGTTTTATAGTCTTTTTTATCGCCTACATCGACATCAATAAAGATACATTTAAAGTATAAAGAGTTTTTAGCTAGTCTTGTTTTATTAAAACTACCTGGTGCTACATATATATTGGTGTCTCTTTGACTTTTTATATCTTCTATTATTGGTTCTATCTTAGCAATAGACTCTGTGTAATGATGTTTTACCCTACCTTCTTTGCTTATTTCAGCAATACAATAGGTGCCTTTACTGGGTAATACTTTTTTATAAAATTGTTTAATCATAATAGTGGTTTTCTATAAATATTTATCTTGTATATTACTTAAATACTCCTTTGTAGATTTAGTAGTCTTTGCTGGTAAATCGCCAGAATCTAAATCTCTCTTAACATAATCAATAAATTTCATAATCTTTATACATTTTTCTTCTCTAATGTAATTACCACGAAACCATCCATGCACTGCCATTCTTGATACTCCAAAGAAGTTGGCAATACTATTAGCTGGTATATTTGCATCAACACAAAGTTTAGCTAATTGTATGCCAACTCTATTAGAATCAGCGTTGGAAAGTCCGACTAAAAATTTAGTACTATAAGGTCTTGCCATATCGTTCTCCTAGTCTTTAATACCCCATTTATTCATGATATCAGCTATATCATTTGCCTTTTCTGCTTTTGCCTTTGCAACTACTTCTGGCTCATCTACTTCATCTGCTTCTGTTTGTAAGACAGCTTGCCTAGGTTGTTCCGTAGTTTCTTCTTTAGAATCAGTTTGATATACAGTCATTTTAACTGCTGATTCTGCAGCCGGTGTTTTACCTTGTCTTTGTAGTAGCTCAATATCTTCAGGGTTAACAGCCGCAATAGGAGAAAACAATAACTTAGGTACTGATGATTTAGGATCAAATTGCATACGTGTTACTACACGACCAGCACTAACATTATTATTTGCTAACATTTGAATATATGGTCTAAAGGGCCATTTACCATTTTCTTCTTTACCAAAAGCTGACGTAGCTGGTAGTACTAATTGCATAATATCACCTGATGGATCAGCAGGTAAAACTACTGCTATTCTCCAAGATAATCTACATGCACTGCCTGTACCACCCATACCTGAACCTCTTACACTTTGTGGACATTCATTACATGATTTAGCCTGCGGTGATTCTACTGCTGGATCAGGAGTATTGGAGTCACCAGACCAACATGATGGTGCTACTTTTTCACCTTCTCTATATGATGCTGCATAAAATGTTCTAGCGGCTGTGTGTGACATCTTAACTATAATTACATCCATAAAGTTATCTTCAATGGTTGCTACTTCTTTACCGTTCACAACTTTGTGAAAGTTTTTACCTCTGATTGAAATACGTTTACTACCACTACCAACGTTACCACCGGCAACGGCAAGAGTATCTTCGTCTAGTCCTGTTTGAACTACTGCAGGATTGTTTTGTAAAATGTTTGCTAATTCATTAGCCATAATATAATCTCCTAAGTTTTACTTGGTTTACGTACAGTGATTTTAAATTCTCGCATACTACTAATGCCTGGAGGTAATCCTTCATCCTCGCGATTACTTAAAAACTCTTTAAAATTTGCTTGATGTATACGTTGTTGTAATAATTCAATAGCATCATTATCCATGACAAACTTTTTAAAATTATCCCAATCTCCACACACAAAGCTTTCTCTTGTACTCTTAATGATAGTGCCTACTTCAGTTTTAATACTGTCAGCATTTATTTCATTACATGAGTTTAAGAGTATTTGTTCTAGTTGAGCAAGATCATTAGCTAATTCTCTATCTCTAGCCTCATGCTCCCTAGTTAATCTATCACGTTCATCTCTAATCTTAAGATAAGCCGTAACAATACTGTCTACTTTCATTCACTAATCTCCTCACGATATAAGTCAACTAACTTAGTATGCAAATCTACTTTGCCACGTAGCATTGCATACATCCTCTTTTCAACATCAGAACCTTGTAGGTGAACCACCGTCATCTTGTTCTTTTGCCCTACTCTGTCCATCCTAGCAATACATTGCAAATAAACTTCTACTGACATAACTGGAGACCAAAACACAACTACGTTTGCTCTAGTCAACGTTACACCATGAGAAGCTGATTGAGGTTGTATTACTAAAACTCTTGGTTCATCTGACGATTGAAATCTAGTAATTATGGAAGCTCTATCTGTTGCAGAAATGCCACCATGTATTAATTCATTTGTAATACCATTATCTGTTAGAAACTCAGATACAAAATTAATAGTATGTCTATAAGGTACAAACACTAATATCTTATGTTCAGTTTCTTCTACTGTTTCTAATAACGCACTTAATCTAGGTTTGATATCAAATCTAACTGTTTCTTTTGTATCTGTATAAACTGCACCACCTGATATTTGTAACAGTTTATTTAGCCCAGCAGCTGCGTTAACAGCTGTAATTTGTTCACCACCTGTTTCAATAAGCATTTGGTTCTTTAACTGTCTATAGTATTTATTTGCTTGTGGTGTTAATTCTACTTCTCTTGTTTGATACATTACATCAGGTAAGTCTAGACATTCATCTTTAGAGTATCTGATTGCTGGTTGTAATGCTTTAAATACATCATTCTTTGCCGAAGGTCTAGGTAACCATTTAAATCTAGCAACTTGATACATGACCCGATCCCTCCATGCATTTTTAAATTTAGGAACCCGATGAGCACATACTAATCTAGCTAATCCAAATGCATCTATCGGGGATTGAGATGCAGGAGTACCTGTCATCATCCATAGTTTTGTAGAAGGTTTAATTATTTTATTTAATACTTTCCATCTTGTAGTAGCTGTAGATTTATATGCATTACATTCATCAACTACAATTAAATCAAATTCTTTTCGTTCAATTAAGTCTTTAATAATAGCAACACCATCATAATTAATAATAGTAAAATCATAATTACTGTCTATAATTTTTTCTCTTTTGTCTCTTGTTCCATGACATACAATGGAAGTTCTATGCATACATGTATTAAATACATCAGCTTGCCATGCAGAATACATAATAGATAATGGGCATATTATTAATACTTTTTTAATTTTACCTTGTTTCATTAAGTAATCAGCCGCCCACAAAACAGACGAAGTTTTACCTGTACCTGCTTCATTGAAACAAAAAGCTTTTTGATTTATAGATAAGAATTCAGCAGTAACACGCTGGTGGTCAAAGGGTTTATATAAACCGGGCCAATCATAATCTCTTGTGATAGGTGAAGGTAAGTTTTTATTAAATTTTAAAAGCTGGTTAAGTCTAGTCATCTCATCTAGACCCCAGTAAATAGCTACTTCATATATGTCATTGTCTTTTTTAATCAACTCACTTCGTTGAATATCATTTAAAACAATGTTTGCTGATTTTTCTTTTAATTTAATAGAAACTATTTTGTCATCAATTAATCTCATACTTTGTATACCAATAACATAACATTACTAGTATAACTTGTCTTAAAAGAAAGTCAAGCTTTATTTACTATTTATTTTTAGATTCTTTTTTACTTATTTCAGAAACCAGTTTTCCTGATGAGTTTCTTTTGAATGAACGGTTTTTAGATTTAGACTGAATAGTCATACCGTTTTTATTTGATCCACCTTTAGATAATGCTTTACGATGAGCAATATCTTTTCCTTCTCTCATATCAGCTTTACCATTACCATTTAAGTCTTTACCTTTTGCATCAACTTTACGACGAGCACGTTGACGTTCCATTCGATTAGAATGTTCGCCTCTTGCTTTTTGTTGTTCGTATTCTTTTTTATAAGGTCTTTTCTTATTTACATATGGCATGATATGATACCCTCTTACACCAAGTTACAAATTCTTCTACACTCAGGTCACCTCTAAAGTTATTGATTGCCCTACAGACTAACTGAATATTATCATAATTATACTCTTTTCCTGCATTAATTCTATCTATACTTGCATTAGTTAATATGATAGTACCACGTTTATGTACACAGGTTAACTCAACTCCTGACAAAGCACACTTATAGTCTTGTTCTGCTATCTTGCCTATTAATTGAGCAACGGTTAGATTTGACTCTTTTTTAGACAGTAAGTGTTTAAAATATCTTTCCCAATCATTGTTCTCTCTTTCATATCTAGCATTGACCCTATAAATAGAATTACATTCGGGAGAACAATTAAGATATTTTGGGTGGTAAGTTTCAAACTTTGTATTACATGTAACACAGTTTCTTTTAAACATTATTTATTCCAAGTAGCTTCATACTCAGTAGATAATTTTGTTTTAGGTATTTTTTTAGCGTATATTAATTTAGGTATAGTCTCAACTCGTTCAGATTTCTGTGTCATTCCTTTTGGATGAGCTTTTGTACTTCCTGCAGTTTTACCTAAACAAACCCAATTATCTGCTTTATATAAAGTTCCTTTTCTATAATCTGTTTCTATTACAAATGTTTCAAATCCGTGTGGAATTACGTTATATCTTTCCAACCAATCTTGAGCACATCTTTTTCTCCACATTGCTAAAACTCTAGTCGCTAAATTTGGAACGTGTACTTCTAATCTAAAAACAGTATTATTAATAATAGAAGGCAGTCCTTTTCTTTTATTCTCTTTTGTTAATCCAAAAAAATCATCTCTAGCTTTTACTGCCCATACTGAACTTGCACCACTAATAATACCAACAATATTATTATCTAATTTTATTTTATAATGCATTTGCTGTCCATGAGTTCCTTTATTAGGGATATAATGTCTGTTTCTTATTTCTTGATATATAGAATCTGTGCGTTTACATTTAATTAATTCTAAATTCAAAACTTAACCCCGATTAAACTCACAACTCTTTACTGGGCACCACTTACATAAGGGAGTAGGGTTAGCTTGCCAAACATCAGTTTCATAAGATACTTCTAATCTTTTTAAAGGTTGTTCAAACATATCCCAAGATTTACTCATATCTTTTCTAAGATATTCTTCAGTGATAAAACTATTATGCATTATAAATAACAATCCTGCTTTTACTTTTTGTACATCAGGAAAATGAGTAAACACCATTAAAGACATTAATCTTAATTGTTTAGGGTCAGGGTATTTATTACTTCCTGTTTTGTAATCAATTATAAATGCATAAGGTCCATCAATTATTATTAAATCAGCTATACCTCTAACCCATCTATCAGAACTATCAAATTCACAAGGTCCTTTATCAAATGTAAGAGCCATTTCATATTCACAATATTTTTCACCGGGTATATTAATTAATGCATCAATTACTGATTTAAAACGTTGATAGTTTTTTGCCAACTCTATACCATCTCTTACATATTCTTCTAAAGCTTTATGTACTTCTTTACCATATATGGTGGCTTCTGTTTCTTTTGATTGATAATCTTTTAAAACTCTTAGGTGATGATATTGCTTAGGACAATTTTGATATTGTTTAAGTGATGAATAACTCCAAGTAAAATTAGCCATTATTTAGTTATCTCCACTTTTGATTCGGTTTCAATCCATACGTGTGCACCGCAGGACAAAGGTTTGTTAGGACTATATACCACTTTAGAGTCCCCATGTATCTTTACTTCTTTAGCATAGGTATTTGATTTATATGTTTTAACTGTTAGCACAGGGTCTTCTACTTCGTTTTTTCGATTAGACTTTATGACATGCTGATTAACATGAATAATTGTCTTCATCGTCCTTGCCCACGATATTTTTTATAGGATGCTTTTTTATTCTTATTCATTGTTTGCATCTTAACTCGACGACCACCTTGCGATGTTCGTTTGTGCACGGGCGCGTGTGTTTTTATTCCTGATACTGATTGTTTTACTTTTGCCATTTTTTCTTAGTTCCGTTTCTATTAAAGTAGTTATCATCAAATCTCATTTCTTTTCCTTTTCTTTTGGTTTACCAAAACACTTCCATTCTATTGTTACGTCGTATTAAATGTCCTTGCATTGTGATTCTAAATTCATCAGGCACGTGTTCTTTAAATCCTGCTATTCTGTGTAATGTTCTACCATCATGCCATATCATTACTTTTTCTTTGTATGGTAAATAATAATGTCCTTTATCAATAGTATAGTCAATCCCTGCTCCTGATTTTGGTATCAGTATAGGGATAGTAAAAGTGCTTGCATCTACATCAGGAAGTCCTAAAGTCATGTGTGGATAATCTTGATGCCAATTACCTGCAATGGTTAAAAACTTTTCATGTGAAGGAAATATATGAAAACCTGGATAGCATAAATCTTCAGCTAAAACAACATCTTCATTAAGTTCGTCTTGCAACGTTTGAAGGATTGTTTTATATAGACCTACAAAGTTATCATATAATAAAGCATTCATTGCTTTTTGTCCTTCTTTATATTGAGCTGTTTGACCATCTAGATAAGCACTTCGACCTAATGTAAAAAATGGAAAGTCTTTTGATCTTGATACCCATTGATCAGCTAACATAAATAATCTTCGTAAAACATTTGTTTTATCAAAAGCTAAAATGTGTTCACTACCGAAAGATTTATTAACAATCTCCATAGTTATCTGCATATCCTCCCTCACATGATATTGGTAAGTCCTTACCCCATTCAGGCGGTTTTGACATTTCTTCCATTACAAAATTTAAGGCTTGTTCTGCTTCATGCTTGGCTGCGACGATAACAACTGCATCATGCACCGTTAGTACAGGCTTATACTTATCTGCTATTTTAATCATTTGTTCACCTATGACAATTCTAGCTAACGCTTGTACTACATTCTCTACTACTGAACCACCCCATATACTATTGACTCCGTACCTAGATTTATATACATACTTACCTTGTGCTTCTGATGTATCCCATCGTAATTCAGGATAGTAAATATATAATCCATTAGGTAATCTTAATCCTTCTTCAGTAACAGCTATGCATTTATGTTTATCTAAATAATATTCTTCCCTATTATTCCAATTTGCAATAGCTTCTAATGCTTTATCACATTCTTTCCATAAGTCTATCACTTTATAATTAATATCACGATACATTTTTACTAAGTTTTGACACTCAAAATCTGATAAGTCAGCACCGGGTGGTGATGTAGATAATGTGTGTTGTAGCTTTTGCCACCCTGTACCATAGCCTAATCCTAAAACACAAGTTTTACCAATGAATCGTTCTTTAGGTGTATCTTTGGAAACTTCTTTGTTGAATACTTTTGATGAAAATACTGAATAAACGTCGTCTCCTTTTCTAAATTGTTCAACTACATCCTCTTGCCCAGCTAGCCATACAAGTATCCTAGCTTCAATCTGTGAAGAGTCTACGTTCATAATCACATGCCCTTCAGGTGGAACAATAGCTTGTTTAAGGGCTTTCTTTTTTGCGTCACGGCTTGGTAAGTTTTGAAAGTTAACCTTATCTAGTCCTGCCCATCTACCTGTGTGGGCACCATAGTATTTAAGTGGAATAGGTAACTTATAATTATTTCTTCCCGCAATATCTATGAATCTTTCTATTCTTGATTCTTCCATTGTAGATTTTGTACCTAATCTGACCGAGCACAATTCTTGTATAAAAGAATCTTCATGTTCAGTCAACTCAATAAATCCTACATCATTTTTGGCTAGTGCATACGTTTCTTTACCTGTGGTTGGACTAATTTTTGTTGGTACATCTATACCAAGTTCCATTAATAATTCAGCAAACTGTTTATTACTTGCTAATTTTTTACGCACACATTCTTCATCTTCACATTCAAGTCTATGCATCAATCCTAAAAGTAGTTTTGACTTTTCTTCTTTGACTTCCTCGAGCCGAGTTATTAAAATCCCATCATCTATTTCTAGGGTGGGTTCTGTATACATTTTTAAGGTAATGTCTATCAGTTTTAATTCTTTTATAGGAAAGTCTTGAGACAAAGTAATGAATAGTTTATGTGTAAGTTCTACATCGTTCTTACAATATTCACCATATTGATGTAGCTCGTGGTCAGCAAAATCTTCTAGCCTTTTACCTTTTGCGTCTAATACTTCTGTACCTTTTACACCTAAATTATATCGTTCAGCAAGGGCTTTTAATGATCCCCCTGCATTGACACCATGTATAGCCCTAGCCATTGACAGGGTATCCAAGTATACGAATGGGTGTAGGTCAAATATCCAACTAAGAATAGCTCCATCAAACAAAGTATTATGACAGAGTAACATTGAGTCTTTCCAGTTTATTTTACTAAGTTCTTCTTGTAACTCTTCGTGTGATCCTGTATACCATTTAGTAGAGCCGTTGTTTATTTTTATTGCGTAGCCTATGACTTGGAATTGTTCTGATCTAATATATTCTTCAGTGGTTAATTTATTTAGTCCGTATCCCGTATCATAAAATGTCTCGAAGTCGAGCGTTACTATTTGCATCAGTGAGAGTTCTTTCCGTATTTTACATAATCAGATATAGTGGAAAGTATTCTTTCTGTTTCTTCTCGGCTCCACTTTCCTACGGGAAATCCAATCATATCTTCCTCTATTGAAATATCTGATTCTAAACCTAGTTTATTTACTATTTCTGTAAATAATTTTATAAATTCATCTTCTGTCATTTTTGTTTTCTTTCTCTGCTTTGCAGTATCCATGTGCATCCATTGTAAATCCACACCACCACTTCTTTTTATCGTAGTACTTAGCGGGGTTAGAACATTTGTTACATTTATTTCCTTGAGTTTTTAATGGCATGTGCTTCTCTTAATGTTCTTGGTGTTAATTGAATAGCGTTACATGGTTGAAAAAAACGATATCCTTGTTTAAGATTTTTTTGCCAAATCTCCATTGTTTTTTTGCTGACGTTCATACTCTCTCCTATCTTTCTTAATTTGTCTAATTCTTTTTTGTCGCTCTTCATTTGTTAGATACATCCAGTTAGATAAATCTTCGTAGGTTCTGAAACAACTTAAACATCGTGGTTCTCCATTAATTTCTTCATATCGGCAAATTGAATTGCATGGACTAACTATACCTTCAGTCATTTAAAATTCTTTTTAGCCCATCTAACATAATAGCTATAGTGTTTATCACCAAATGCATATTGATGTTTCTGCATCACAGACCACAAGAAAGAAGATAGTGATTTGCTATACATCTCTTGCTTATCCATAGATAATTTATTAAAGTCTTTTCCTGTTTTTGAACCACTACTTTGTGTTGCAATTAAATCTCTTTGATCTTCAGGTAATACTATTTTAACTATCGCTTTATTCTTTTCAAAATATTTATCTAGTTCCATAGTTCTTTTTTTAAATCTTTCCCTATAAATCTCGTTTTCCATATTATTAATATAATCTTTATATTTATCCATAAGTTTCATAACTCTCTCCTTTATTTATTAAATCGTTCTTGCTCATCTCGACAGTCTATACTGCACCATCTACGTTTGTCCTTGACTGGTTCACCACACCAAAGACATCGTCCTGTATCATTCTCTTTGATTTCTACATTAATTGTTCTCATAGTCATATCTAAAGATTTTTGTACTTGATCATTTGCTATATCTATTTCATCTGCCATATTTTTTATTACTTAACATACCTAAACTACGTGTCCATTTATTATGACCGCTTTTTTTCTTTGCAGGCAAAGTAGTCACATCTTTATTTTTATCCATTAAATCTAATATATTACTTTGTATACCTGTTATTTTAGTAACTCTAAGTCTAGAATTTATATCAGGTTTTTCTTCTAACAGTTTTTTAACTATTAATACTTTTTCTTCATACGTTGTTTTTGGTCCTTTTTTATAAAAAGGAATATAATCTCTACCATGTGATTTTTGTTTTAATCTTTTCAAAATAAACATTCTCCTACTATTTCTAATGATCGTTGATATTCAGATTTAAAAGGTGGCTTATCAAGTTTTATAATAGTATTGTCTGGGTAAGTACCAATATACCACTTATAATCTTTGTCTGTCCACCTATATTTTTTTATAATGCTACCTTCAAAATCTAATAGTGCATGGGTAAACTCATTGCCGTTCTCGCATTTCATTGTTGTTGATACCAGTTCTTAGTCTTCACATTGACTACCAACACAAAACTTTCCGTTAAGAATTTCTTTAGCCAAGTCATCGCTGACCATCTTGCGTTCCTCTTCTTCAATCTCGTGTTCTAAGTGTTCAATAAATGCCTTGTTTTTAATCAACACATTTAATTCATCAATGATGTCTTGTGCTTCAGTTGCGTGTTCATCACCGATACTATGTTTATTTAAGACCTCAACATGATTCTCGAGAAGTCTTTTCACTCGCATAAAAATATCATCACTCATGATTTAATCTCCTGAATATATTTTTTAAGTTCTTTTGCATACCATTCAATCTTACCTGCATCTTGAATAGGATCATCTTTCAAGCCAATCCTAGAATTGTATTTGAATATGTTTCCTCGTAGATAACCTATGTATTCTTTAGGTGATAGCTTTGCTTTGATAAAGTCAATGGTTTCTATACCACCTGCCGTATAATGTGGTGGGTGATTTACCATATCATTTTTAATTTCTGACACGTTATTCCTTTTCTACCTGACAGGGTGTCAGGTTACTTATTAATGGTTTGCTTACCCGTGATATATAATTCTAACATATTTATATTATGTTCGTCAATGACTATTGAAAGTCCGCCCGCAAAGCTAATATCATTTAGGTGTTTTAATTGAAGTAAGGTAGGTTTGTTTCCGTTGGCTTTACATTCTATTCCTATAAACTTACCCTGATAACATGCAATAATATCAGGTATTCCGCTTGCACCATATCCACCCGTTGCAGGCATACAATGGTAACAACCTAGTTCATCTAATAGTTTCTTAACTCTTGTTTTAACTTTCTTTTCAGGTGTCATTTTCTCCTAGTCCTAACAACGATAAAAATTCATTATGATGAATTATAACTATATAATAACTATCACTTGCTTTCCATGCTAAGTCAGGATCTCCGCCATCTTCATGACAAATAAATAATTTACTAGGATCTAGCTGTTCATCAGAAATAGTATTATTAGATAATACATTTGCTACGGTAAGTTTAGATGTAATAAAAGAAGGTAGAGTGGAAAGAGTATATATTCGCTTATTCTTTTTACCAATATGCACTATATAATCATCTCCACTCTTGTGAACGGGGACACGGATATAATCCGTCATTTTGAAATGTGGTATAGGTTCTAGTTCGTGTTTAATTATCATCTATTACATAAGTCGCATACATTTGCCAAGTATTGTATTGAAGTTTAAGTGCGCCAACTCCAAACTCTACGGCATCTATTTTATCTTTATCAGAATTAAAGTATTCATCAATTTTAGGAATAACTTTATCAATTAACCAAGAAAAGCCTGATTTATTTGAATATTTATTTTCTATTTCTAATGACCACATTAATAATTTACTTTTAACTTTATCAAAGTCTTCGAAGTCTTCTATATTTTCATACCCCTTGACTTCTCCAACTACTTGTAAACTTTTATATTGCTCATCTAACTTAGCTTTAAATATTACACAAGCATTACCATGTATCATTGGTTGTTTAATAAATACATAAAAAGGTTTTGCAAGATCATTTTGTATATTCGTTAAACCTAAGTTAATATCATCGAACAATTTATCAAACTTGTCAAGTTTTTGTTTGTATGAATCACTAAGTTCTATTGTTTTATCTTTCAATGAATGTAATAATAGCTGATGTAGTTCAACACCATTCATACTCATAGAATTATAATCTCGTTTAATAGATGCTGTGTCTACATAGTCTGCTTGTATTTTTGCACCTATTGGGTTCTGTTTATTATGAATGTCTAATCCTAATATTTCTGCCGTTGTAATTGGCTTATTACCACTAGGTAATCTAGTACTATGTAATTTAATTTTTCTAAGTATATCTTTTAAACTACTTGATCTAATAAACTTATGATCGCCTTTTTCTTTTAATCTTTTATCTGTTGAATAATAATAGTTACCATTTCTATAAGATATGACCGCATTAATAATTCCGTTTTCAGTCAAGGCAACTGCATTAGCTTCTCCCTTATATGCCTCTTCTGCTCGTCTATCGTAAGGTTTAAAATCTAAATAGTCAGTATAACTTTCAACTAAAAATATCTTATTTAATACTTTCAAACCATAAGTATGACAAACTTCATAGATGTATTCTAAAAACTTAGTATCCATAACTTCAATGTCATAATTTTCGTAGTACTTAAATTCCTTTTTAATTTGCATTTCTCTCTCCTATCTATTTCTCATAATGTTAGTGTTAATATAATTATCAATGTCTCTGAATATCATCTGCAAAGTATCATCTTCTATTACTTCACTACCTAATACCAAGTCCATCGTTTGAGTAACTTCTTTACCTTCTTTATCCCATATCCTCAACTCAACAGGGATTTTAATTTTAATATCATAATCAAACTCAGTCATAGTCTATCTCCTTATTTCGTAATGCATCGGCTATCAAGTGAATCAAATCTTTGTTGTCTACTGAGTAGATATAATGTTCTAATAATCCCTCAATAATATGTTGCCGTTCCTTTTCACTTGGGTGTTCAAAGCATTTATACATCATTACTTTGTAAGCCATGCGATACTTGTCGGACGGTGTTGGGCAATTAGCTTCCACCTCGTTACACCAATACTGCCATGTTTCGTCTTCAATGCTTGGCATACTCATTCCATCTCTCCCCACCATTGACGCTCGTTTACCAAACATTTTGCTAGTTCATCAGTAGAGTATTTATTATATGAATCACACCCATCTAAATGTAGATTAACTATTGCTTCTAACATCTCTTCATGAGTAGCCGTATCCCATGACTGTCCTTTATAATCTAATAACATATCTAATATCTCGTCTCGACTATATCTAGCTTTTATCTCTGCTATTTTGTATTCTCGGTTACTCATACAGTTTCCTTTCTTAAAACAACTTTTTGTATTGGATTGCTTGGTATGTATCGTAATTCACATGGTGTAGATATTTCTTTGTACACTTCAAAAGTATCCCACACTAAATGTTTAAATGAATCTAACATATAATTAACAGCACGCTCTACTTCTCCTTCAGGCACAGAAGATCTCCATTTCATGTAATGAAATATGGTACTGTTACTTTTTCCTCTATGAAATAATAAATCTCCTAGTGTTGCATAATCTTTTTGTTCAATTAAATCTTTAAGTATGTAACCTATCTCACTATCATTAAAGAATGTATTAGAGTATTTACTCTTTAGCCTTTCATCAATTTCTTTTTCTAATTCATCAAAACTTGAATTATTTATCTGTGATAGAATTGATTTCCAATAAGTTTTTATATACTTAAGTCCATCTTTGTGACCTGACAGTATGTCATGAGACTTTTTTCTATCAACTATCATTCTGACAATATCATATTTAGTCACAGGCTCATCAGATCTCATGTAATATTTCATTCCACGATGCAATGGTAATGTAACTGCATATCTACCTTTTGCATCTAATACTTTTGCATATACAGATCCACCTCTTCGAACATCATGAAAGATAATTTGACCCTCGCTCCAATATCCTTGTGAGCATGAACCAAAAGAATCAGCATTTAATAAATTAAGAAAATGTCTTTCGCCTTGATAAATATCTTGCTCTTGTATCTCAACAACATCATCTTTATAAACACTAATTAGTTTAGTGTTGTAATAATATATATCAAACCCCAACAAGGTTTCTTGACTAAACTTTTTACCCGTTTCATAAATAGGTTTAAAGTATTTATATCCATGCCGTCTATTTAATACAGGATATTCATTATGCCTATTTCTGTATGGTTTATCGTTTTTTACTATATCAGCTAATATATCAAAATATACTTTCTCAAACATGCTACTCTCCTAAACATTGTAAGTTTGTTTTTACATACACAACACCATCATTTTCGCCCATTGCTTGATATGCTATGTTTTTATGACAGATATATACTGTATCTTTTTGTCTGTCTAAATAATCAAACATATCATACACTCGCATTGATAATGCCCCCATTGTAAGACCCAATACAAACCAACACCCGACAGTGAATCGGTATATAATCTCTTTACTCATGATGTAATCTCCTCTGCTTGAAACTCAGCATCATGCACTTCCCATGTTGATTGTTCTTGTGCTTTTAATATTGCCTGTTCTTCTGTTTGTGCAAACACCGTGATAGGTTTGCAATACTGTGTTATGTTTACTCTAAATATTTTACTCATCATGCATACTCCTCTAAGTTTTGTTTAATAACCTGACACCCTGTCGGGATATAATTTTCATTTTCTGTTGTTACAAACAACGTTGGTGTTGACAAGTCCCATGTAGGTATTTCAAAGAAATAACCGTCAGTGAATACAATAACTGCCTGTGCGTTAATATTATTCTTAGCGATGTATTTCGGTATACAGGTTGGATCAGTCCCTCCACCCCCTTGTGGCTTTGCTTTACTAAATAGTCCATTGTAATCATTCTCAAATACTTGTTCACCATGAACCTCAGTGTCCCACCACAAAAGTCTAATTTTTTCAGGGTTGGCAATGTCGCAGATTGAAACCAGTTCTGTCAAAAATGCTGACAAGTATGTATCACTGATAGAACCTGACGTATCTATACCTACTACCAACTCACCTACACGCTCATCTTCCATGCTTGGCATATAAATATCATTAGCGACAAGTCGTTTGTTATACTTTCGCCATGTATACTCATCAGTGCCACGCATTTGTGATGTAATAAAATCTCTCAAGATATCTTTCCAACTTAGCTTGGGCTCTAGCATTTGTGTAATACCTCTTGGCACTTTACCTTTCAGTCTACCTGCTAGTATAGAACCCTCTCGTAATGCTCGATCAATCTTATCACTTAGTGCTTTCTGTTCTTGTGGTGATAGACCTTCTCCCTCATCACCATCAAAGTCATGCTCATCTAATGAACCTAAGTTAGGTTGGTTACCTTTCTCTTGTTCTTGTTTCAAGTCATTCATAACTTCTCTGACAGACCAATTATGATACTTCGCATTGTATAACCCACCTTGTGGTAAGTGACATACAGATTTATCTTCCAGACTCATGATGATGTCATTTACAACATAATCTGCTGATGCATTCACAAATTGTGGATCATCGTTAAACTCTTTCTTAAAGCGTTGAATATGTTTCAATGCTATGTGTAAGTTCTCGTGTAGAATCAGACCTCGTAGTTCCTCATCAGATAAAGATTCCATAAACTTCCTACCATACTTTTTATTGAACCCATCTGTGCATGCCGTTGGAATATCATCTACAACTTCATTCTTACCCATCATCATGATGCCTGAGTAAAGTGCAGTCTCAGGGTGTCTCATCAAAGTGATGTGTGCTTTCTTAAGTCTTGTTTCTTGTGTGATACTCATATCTCATAATCCTTTCTGACACCGTGTCAGGTGTTAAAATAAGTCGTAGTTATCGGTTGCCCATTTCGCTATGTCCGCATTGGATCTAGCAATGGCTCGGCATTGTTTACTACGCACACACATTGTAAAGAATATTGCTTGTATCTCAGACGAATTAATACGCTTAACGAATCTCATGAATTTAGATAACTCGTCTTGTGTCTTAATCTTGTCTGTCGCTTGGAACATTACCATCAACTGTGCTGAGATTTCTGTTGGTATTTTAGTAGTATCAGGATTATTGATGATGTCCTCATACTTAGGTAATTGTTTCTCTAGCGATAGAAATGCTGACATATCTGCCGATGCACTTAACCCAATAGTGCCTGACAATGCGCACATTGTGGCTACCTCTCCTAGTGTGTCTCGGTTAGAGACAATGACCGATGACTTAGCTAAAGATCGTGGCGATACAAAACTCAACTGTGGTTTCTTTGGGTTGAATATGTATGGGTTGTCATCTTGTCCCTCATCTAAGTAACTATTCAATGATCTAGGGAACATGTGGACCCACGCTCTAATCAATGGGTGTATGCCATTATCACCCGCCCAAGCTAACCAATCTTCAACTCGTGGCTTTTCCATTTGCAAGATACAAACTCGGTTACCCGCATGAGCCATCATCGTATCGCCTACTCCATCGCTTTGATTGTTCGATGTGCCAAACACAATAGAACCCTCAGGTAACTTTGTATCACCTACGCATCTCTCTAGCATGAGCCTAGTAAAAATAACTTGTAGTAATTTCGGTGCTTTCATAAACTCATCAAGTAAGATAATCTTAGGCTTTGCACTATCTAGTTTGAACAATGAACCAACATAGGTTTCAAGTGTTCGTGTTTCATGGTTAGGAATAGTCATCGCTATGTCTTGCATGTCCTTAACGGGGCAATCAACATAGATGTAATCATATTTGTCACCATGTTCTTCCTCTAACATCTTAAGTAAAGATGTCTTGCCACACCCGGGCTCTGATTGAATAATAGGTGTAAGATCTTTACCAATAGTATAAATAAGTGTTACTAACTCTCTAATTGTTACTCTCTGTGTATGCATGTTGCTCTCCTAGTTTGCATACCTGACACCATGTCAGGTTTAAATTGAAAATTTAGATAGAATGTCGTCAATATCATTCTTCACTCTATCTCTTGTATAGTCTGAATCTCGTAACATATCAGTAGACACACCCTCTAATGCATCATCTAATTGTTTCGCTACTGATCTAAGTTTCTGACTATGTTCGTTGTCTACATATCTAAAAGCCCCTATCGTGCGACACAAGTCTTTGGCTTTTTCGATGGTTGTATCATATATCTTTCGTTTCTTTGTTGTAGTCTCGCCGTCTTTGGTAGTAATCTCTTGCGTTCCACAGCAATGTGCGATACTCTCCATGACATCAATGATTCTTTCTGTTTGTTGATGTAATACATTTTTAACTATCTCCCTTGCTTGTCTTTCATAAGTAATTTTTAAGTCAGATGCTAAGTCACTCGCTACCTGACACCTAAAGTCCTGTTCGGGAACTTCTGATATGTACAATCTACACCCAAACTTTCTACGAACTTCAGCTACTTCAGGATAGTCCTCTCGGTTATACATATCCCCCTGACTAAAAGCCATGTTTGATTTAATAGAATCATATTTATCACAGAACACATCTAGTAATCTATTAAACTCCCTCTCATGCTTGTCATACTCTGATTTAAAAGTTTCTAAGCTGATGGTTGGCAGTAAGTCCTGGGCGTTGTTCCACCTGTATGTGCTACGCTTAAGCCAATTATAAATAGTCTGTCTATAATTCACTAAGTCCTTGTGGTATGGGTTGTTAGATAATAGATTCTTAACAAACCGACCTGCATTAGGATCTGCTTTCTTTGATGTTGTTACCTCGCTTGAGATAACTCGATCTTGTTTTGTTGCTGACCAAACATTCACATCAACTGATACCAACACTGCCGATGTTGCTAGTGATACGATATGACTTGGTTGTTGTAGCTTAACTTCTTGTTCAAAGTTATACATAATGTCTCTCCATGTAAAAAGAGCCTGACACGGTGTCAGGCTCGTAAAATAAATTTAAATAAAAACTAAGGTAAATTTTCATTCTACTTATTATTATACTACATCTTTACTAATATGTCAATAGAGATTCTAATTTACCATACCTGTTTATTTTTCTAATAATTAATCCTCTCTTTGAGCGAACTGTTCAATGTCATTTATCAACTGTCTATCTTCTATATCAAAGTTAGACCCCCTGTCATAGCTATCCCTAGCCCATGATTCTTTCTCAGACTTAATCTTGCGTCTGTTTGCTAATATAATTTTTATATCTTCTGAATTAGTTATACTCATTTAATTAATCCCCCTTTGTTGTTGATGCCTTTCAAGTCATCGTAGTTTGTGAATAACATATAATTGCTCTTGTGCATTGGTGCTACACAATGCTTAACTTTCTCGGCTTGTCTTTCTCCACAGTCCAAACAAACCTTGAAACCTAGTTTTGCTCTATCGCTAGAGAATTCATTACCACATAGATTACAGGTAGTCATAGTCCAATCCTCACTTGATACATCGCCCATATAATAAGAACAGTCAACACGCCCATGAGATATGCCATAGCACATGACATGATCATATCAATCTTACGTTGTTTACGATCTTGTATTTGGAACTCAGGTAACATGCGATGATACCTTAAACTGTCTTCCCAATACCTTTGTATTGAATCTTCACTTAGTTTCTTATTCATAACTATCTCCTAATATAATAATAACTGACACCCTGTCAGGTTTAAATACCATTAAGCTCATTGTTGTACACATAATCTTTATTGCCCTTTGCAAAGCGAACTAATGTATATTGCCTACCTCCACGCATACGCATCGCATCGCCTGTTACACCTAAATATTTACCATAAACTCTAACTAAAGAGCCTTGTAAATATTTAGTCGCATTGACTATCGCATAGAATATACTGTCATCACGGCTCAACGATGTATCACATCTTCTAAAATGTTTATACAAAGTAATGAACTGTGATGCCAAGCCAAGTTTCTTAGCGTTCGCATATTCGCTACTAAATAAATAGTGTAAATCCAAAGTTTAACTCCTCAAACCTGACACCCTGTCAGGACAAAAAAATAAAAAATTGAAAGATGTAATTCGCTTCTCTCATTATATTATTATACCACAAGTTTACTAACAAATCAAGGGCTTTTCAAATTTTGTGGGGTACTAAATATATCGTTTTTTACAAATTGGGGTATAGTGTTTCTAGTATGCGTAGCGTTGAGACTTTGTTCATGTAATGTTTTCTTAGATGATGGGTGTTGTATTCGACTGGGTTTTTGTTCCGTTCCAAGCTAAGTTTACTAATGGAACAAGTGAGCTTTGTGTAAATCTTGTTCCAAATAACTTTACTAATTTAAGGTGTTTTCTCTGTAAGTGCTTGATTTTATTCATGTTCCACGAAATATGACCCTGTAACTTTACTAATGGAACGGAACAAGAGGATAGGCAATGAGCTAAGTTGTTGTTTTTATTATATATAATATTATATAGTTATAGTTAAATTAGTGTTTTGTTCCAATGTTCCAGTGGTTTTGTAGGACGATGGGGGAATGTAAAGTTAGGTTGCACTGCAAAAACAAGGCGAACGATGCCTAAAACTTTACTAACCAGCATATCCTGTTAAAAATAGTTGGAACATTGGAACAAACCTAGTTAAGTCGTTGATATACAAAGTAAAATCTTGTTCCAGACTACGTCATCAAGTTGGAACAAAGTAAATCTCGTTGGAACAAAGCCTGACAGGGTGTCAGGCATGATAATTCTTGGTGATGCCACGCTCGCTCGCTCGGAACTGGTTTCAGAATAGTTGAAATACGGTTATAATATTTGTGTCAGCTATGATAATCATAGTAGAAACTAAACCTGACAGGGTGTCAGGTCGTCCTCGCAACGTGAGGCGCTCGCACGCGCGCGGGGGGAACTGGTTTCAAAAGGGGAAGCATACTAGAAAATTCAGGGCAAAAAAAAGCCCCACACGGCTTTTGACCATGTGGGGCTAGGGATAGCTTACTTCAATGATGCGATTGCTTTAGTTAGAATCTCATCACACTTACTGACAGCGTCAGACCAGATTTTCTGTTGCTTAGCGGAGGGTAACTTCTCAACTAAGTTTTTCTGAGATTTGACCCAATTAAGAGATTTGGTTTCAATCTCATCAACAGGATCAACTTCCTCATTGATCAAGCCGTAAGTACTTGCAAGGTACTTAACGATGCGGCCCTTGATTCGGCTAACATTTTGATCAATGGTATTTTTACAAGTAGTCCTTGTATCATTCGCAAGTTTCTTAAATGATATACCATAAGAACCCATTGGATTGGATGTAGTACCATCCTTTTTTATGGCATAGCTTAGAGCCTGCCAATTTTGGGTAAGGATATAACTCATTCCAAACGATTTAATATCATCAGGATTAAAATCAATTCCTTGCTTATGGGCGGATACTTCCGCAACATCTGGATCAACATATTCAGATCCGTTGTCGTACATCCTGACAACTTTATCCTTGTATGCTTCACCAGCTAAAACGCCCTCAGTTACTCCGCTTGTGATAGCTTCGGTAACTTCATCAGGGGCATTTTGCCATGCGTCCGCAACTTCATCCCGATATTCTTCCATCGTTTTTCCCTCGGGTGATCTAGCCTTGATTAGCTTAGAGCTAATGAATTGCTCGATCACTTTCGCGATTGCTTCCGCTTTTGCGATTGCTTCGGTTGATGAAATAACGAACCCTTTACTATCTGATTTAAGCGTTGATAGCACCGCTTGATTTAGCGTTGTATTTTCCATCGCTAATACTCCTATAAAATATGTTGTCCATGATTAACCCTGTGTCAATCAATCGCAACATGGTGTAATTATGTATTAAATGACAGACAAAAGCCAAAAATAGTAAACTTATTTTTACTAACCTGACATAGTGTCAGGTTTCGCGTGGTATAAATAAGCCCCTACCCTATACCCACCAACCCAAAACAAAATGGGACTCCGACAGCGTGCTTACGCACTAAGACTTGCATGAATTACTAGAACAAAATTGAAAACCGCAGACCCCCACCCCCTCTATATAGGAACACCCCCCGTCACTTAAATAAAAGGATGGTTATGTAAAAAATATATTGCACAATTTAATAAAAGGCATATAATATTAATCAAGGTATAGATGATCTTCCTTTCATAATTTCTCATCTTTCCTTGTAGTAATTAACTTCCTCATGCCCCGGTAACTCTCTGCCGGGGTTTTTTATTTATATGGGTATAATGTTTAACGTTTAACGTTAAGCGTTAAATAAGACTGATTCTCATTTCTGCAAAGAAAAACAAAACTCGATACAATTCGGGTATGAACTTAGATGACTTATTTCACTATATATTATTTGCCTTTATGGCTTGGATGCAGGTATACTTCTTTATAATTCTTTAGGGTCAAACCCGTATAAGGAGGCTATATGTCTGATGATGGCTTTGAAACGTTTGTTCTCATGGTCATGGTATTCTTGTTCTTTTACTTTGTAACAGTATAGGTGTGCCATTTCATGAAGTAGTGTTTTGCAGATGGTATCGAAGTGAGCATTGCGAGCGCTACTAATATAGATCGTATTTTCTTCGGGAGCAAACTCACCCATAATATCTTTTCGTCTTGTGACTTTTAATTTTATTTGATGAGCTTCTGGCATATTGAGTTTATCAAAAGGTTCCATACGACAGAAAGTCTTATATAAGAGTTTGAGGTTTGCGTCGGTTAATAGAGTCATTTTTTGTAAACCAATCCATTTAACAAGTCTCTATAGTACAAAGCAGCACCCATTGCAGTACCAGCATCATGTGCTATAGGATCTATAAATATATTTAAATCAGGATTATCTTTTATATAAGCAGGGTTATTAATTTTATTCATAAAATACCCTCCAGACAAAACAATATTTTTACATCCAGTTTTTTCTACTGCTTTGCGAATTAATTTATTAGTATGCTCTTTGGTTTCATAATGTAATTTTTTAGCAACACAAGCTTTATCTTTATCTTTTGTTTTTAAACCTATTTTATCACATTGATTTGCGTCTATACTCATGACTGAATAACCGTGTAGTCCTGTGCTCCATGAAGTGGACGTAAAATTTGTTGAGCTTTGCATAGCTAAATCACTTAGTTTACCAGAGTCAAAACCACTTGAACCTATTTTTAAGGCGACCACCATATTTGCAAATAACATACCAGGGCTAACAGCATTAGATATTAAATAGTCAGTACCAATATTATTTGTTGAAAATTGAGTATATTTATCTTCGCTATTTTTAAAAGAGTTACTATAATGTTTATATACTGCAGACCCGCCATTATTATCAAGTTTGTAAATAGATTCTATTTCTCTATAGTTTGGATTATTACCCATATAAGTTCCAAAACCATCAGATACTAATGCGGCGCATTCTTCAAAGTTTGATAAGTGTTTAGCTCTAATAGCATGATATAAATGATGGTGGTCAGGAAACCACTTAACCTCTTTTACTTCACATCCCTTTTTTATTTGCTCTAAAATAAGTTTATAGCAATCTATATCTAAACTATCTGGGACAGCTCGAACAGAACCAAAGACAATATGGTCTATAGATTGTTTACCTATAACATCAAACAGCTCTGATAAAATGGGTTGCATGTTCCAATTTGACTTATGAAAAGATTCTAAATATTTATTAAGTAATTCACCGAAGTAAATAATGTCTTTGTTTTTATTTATTAAACAAACTGATGGATTGTGAGAAGTATTAACTCCTAGTATATATGACATTTAAGACCAAGCCTTTCCGAGTGACCATAAATTAATAGGACCAAATTCTATATCTTTCCATTCTATTTGCATGTGGGATACTTTGGAATAAAGTTCTGTGGGAGTTGAACATAGTCTTGATATAGGCATGCAGTTGACCATGCTTCTTTTTGTTCCTTTTTTAAACATTCATTAAAATATTGTGTGGCATGCGCACACGATTCAAAGTTGCCGATATATTCTCGGCTGTCATTTAAATACAAAACTAATACCCACTCAAACATTTTAACATTATACCCTTTTTTATAAAGTATGTTACAATTCCGTTTATTAGCTGCAAATTATTTTCAAAGGTGTAACAGCGACACATGACAGAGTTAAATCAAACTATAGTAATACCAATTATAGAGGACAATATTCCTATACCTAAAAATGCGAGAGAGGCATTACCAGAGCTTACTCCGCAAGAAGAATTAGAACTAAGATCAAACACAGTTAAACTCTTAGCTGACATTAACGGAGATACTATGAATCTTAGTGATAAGAATATTGAAGATGCTGAAAAGATTGCAAAAGAAATGATGGAGAACCCAAGTTTACGCCCTGATTTTGGTAATTATCCTAATGAAACAATAGCTTATTTATCAGGTCTAGTTGCACAAACAAGTCATATGGTAGCAAAAGACCTAGCTGATATTAAATTATCTGTATTAAATGGGCTATTACAAGAGGCAGCAACGGCTAAATCAGCTAGAGAACGTATTTCAGCATGGTCTAAGATAGGCGAAATCGACGGAGTAGATGCGTTTAAGAAAAAAACTGAGGTGACTCACATCACTAAATCAGGTAAAGAGCTAGAAGAAGAGCTTAAAAAAGCTATTGAGGATCTAAAAGGCAAGATTGTTCAGGGAGAGGTAGTCGAGAACGATGACAATTAGTAAAAAAGACCTTGATTTGTTAGAAAAAGCGCTTCCTTTAATGTCTGAAAGTGAAAGAAGAGAAAAACTACAATTATTAATAGCTTATAAAAATGAATTAACTAAGGAAAAAGGGGCAGAACACTTTTTAGATTTTATAAAACATGTATACCCCAACTATATTATAGGAGATCATCATCGTAAACTGGCTCAACTCTTTGAAGACATCGCTAACGGAAAGAAAAAACGAATTATTGTTAATATTGCTCCTCGACATGGAAAGAGCGAACTCATTTCGTACCTCGCCCCCGCGTGGTTTTTGGGTAAGCACCCGGCTAAGAAGGTTATCATGGCATCGCATACAGCTGACCTTGCAGTTAATTTCGGTCGTCGAGTGCGTAACCTCGTGGGTAGTGACGCATATAAAGATGTGTTTCCAAACATTGAGCTCCAAGCAGACTCAAAGTCGGCTTCTCGTTGGGGTACTAACTTTAATGGTGAGTATTTTGCCATTGGTGTTGGCGGCGCTCTTGCTGGACGTGGGGCTGACCTATTTATCATCGACGACCCTCACTCAGAACAAGATGCAAAGCTCGGAAAACCGGATGTATTCCTCCCCGCTTGGGAATGGTTTCAATCGGGTCCCTTACAACGGCTTATGCCAGGGGGAGCCATTATCGTCGTTATGACGCGATGGTCTAAGCTAGACCTCACAGGGCAGATTGTTAATCAGATGATTAAGAATGAAGATGTAGATGACTGGGAAGTTGTTGAATTTCCTGCAATTTTACAAAATAAAAACGGTGAAGAGGTTCCTTTATGGCCTGAGTTTTGGCCCTTAGAAGAATTACAGTCTAGACGAGCAGCATTAGATGTTCGATATTGGAATGCTCAATATTTACAAAACCCAGTATCGGAAGAGGGCGCATTAATTAAACGAGATTGGTGGAATATATGGGAAAAAGAAGATCCTCCGCCTTGTGAGTTTACAATAATGACGTTAGACGCAGCTCAAGAGGCAAATAATAGGTCAGATTATAACGGTTTGACCGTGTGGGGCGTATTTTTTAACGAAGAAACCAATAATTATAATATAATACTATTGAATGCAATAAAGAAACGACTAGAATTCCCAGAGTTAAAGCAACTTTGCATAGAAGAATATAAAGAATGGGAACCTGATGCCTTTGTTGTTGAAAAGAAATCTAACGGGGCTGCACTTTACCAAGAGTTCAGGCGTATGGGTATTCCCGTTGGAGAATTTACTCCAGGAAAAGGACAGGATAAGATTAGTCGTGTAAATGCTATTTCAGATTTATTTAGTTCTGGTATAGTATGGGCTCCAGATAGAAGATGGGCACACGAAGTTATAGAAGAGTGTAATGATTTTCCAAGTGGCGCAAATGATGACTTAGTTGACGCAACTACTCTGGCTTTAATGAGATTCAGACAAGGTGGATTTATAAGGTTACCCAGTGATGAAGAAGATGATATACCTGGTTTTAGAAGTTATGCTCAAAAGCGGTTATACGCTATATAGAGTTGTAAAAATTACAAATTTAATACTTTTAATTATCGTAAATTTGGTAGAAATACAAATTAAAAAACTTTTAGGAAAATATAATGGCAGTTAATGATATAGATAAAGGAATAGCTCAAGCACCAAGAGGTATAGATGACATGATGGCTAAAATGGCTAACATGGAACCTGATATTGAGATTGAGATAGAAGACCCAGAAGAAGTCAGTATTAAAGCTGGTGGGTTAGAGATTGAAATTGATCCTGACGAAATGGATGATGGATTCGGCGATAACTTAGCCGAAGAAATGGATGATGATTTACTTCAGAATTTAGCCAGTGATTTATTAGAAGAATATGAAGGTGACTTATCTGCACGACGTGATTGGTTAGATACATATGTAGATGGTTTAGATTTATTAGGATTAAAATTAGAAGACAGAACTGAGCCTTGGGAAGGAGCATGTAATGTCTATCACCCACTCTTAACAGAAACTCTAGTTAAGTTTCAAGCAGAAACAATGACTGAAACATTCCCTGCAGCAGGTCCAGTCAAAACTCAAATTATTGGAAAAATAACAGAAGCTAAAGAAGAAGCAGCTAATCGTGTAAAAGACGATATGAACTATCAGCTTACAGATGTTATGACTGAGTATCGCCCAGAACATGAACGTATGTTGTGGGGTCTTGGATTAGCAGGTAATGCTTTCAAAAAAGTTTATTATGATCCAAGTTTAGAACGACAAGTTTCTATGTATATCCCTGCTGAAGATCTTGTAGTTCCTTATGGAGCCTCAGATTTAGAATCAGCAGAACGTGTCACTCATGTGATGCGTAAGACAAAAAATGAAGTACGAAAATTACAAGTCGCAGGATTCTATCGTGATGTAGAATTAGGTGAACCTTCACATGACTTAGAAGAAGTTGAGAAGAAGATTGCTGAAAAGATGGGGTTCAGTGCAACCACAGATAATCGGTTTAAACTTCTTGAAATGCATATTGACTTAGATTTAGAAGGTTATGAAGATGAAGATGATGGAGAAAAAACAGGAATTGCACTTCCATATGTTGTAACCATTGAACGATCTACACAAACAATTTTAGCTATTAGGCGTAATTGGAATCCTGATGATGATACAAAACAAAAACGTCAACACTTTGTACATTATGGTTACGTTCCAGGATTTGGATTTTACTGTTTTGGTTTAATTCATTTAATTGGTGCCTTTGCAAAATCAGGCACAATGATTCTACGTCAGTTAGTTGATGCAGGAACATTATCAAACTTACCAGGTGGATTTAAATCACGTGGTCTTAGAATTAAAGGAGATGACACACCAATTGCTCCAGCTGAGTTCCGTGATGTCGATGTACCATCAGGCACAATTAGAGATAATATCTTACCACTACCTTATAAAGAGCCAAGTCAAGTTCTTAATCAGTTAATGATTCAAATTATTGAAGAAGGTAGACGATTTGCTTCTGCTGCTGATTTAAAAGTATCAGATATGTCAGCTAATTCTCCTGTTGGAACTACACTTGCAATTCTTGAAAGAACATTAAAAGTAATGAGTGCTGTTCAAGCTCGTATTCATTATGCAATGAAACAAGAATTTAAACTCTTAAAAAATATTATTCGTGATTATACTGATGAAGAGTACTCATATGAACCAGATCAAGGAGATGAGTATGTTAAAAAATCTGACTATGATATTGTAGAAGTTATTCCTGTGTCAGATCCTAACGCTGCAACAATGTCACAAAAAGTTGTGCAATATCAAGCAGTCATGCAGTTAGCACAAGCTAATCCAGATATTTATGACATGGTTGAACTCAACAAACAGATGTTAGATGTATTGGGTGTCAAGAATATTGATAAGCTTATACCAAATACAAAAAATATGAAACCTGCAGATCCTGTATCAGAAAATATGAACATCATTAACCTCAAACCAGTTAAAGCATTTATCTATCAAGATCATCAAGCTCACATTGATGTGCATTTAGCTTTTGCAAATGATCCTAAGATTAAAGAACTTGTTGGACAAAGTCCAAAAGCAGGTGAAGTACAAGCAGCACTCGACGCTCACGTCGCAGAACATTTAGCATTCTTATATAGACAACAGATTGAAGAACAATTAGGTGTTCCATTACCCAAACCAAATGAAGTTCTTCCTGAAGATGCAGAACTAGAAGTATCTCGACTACTTTCACGAGCAGCACAACAACTACTTGGTAAAAATGAACAAGAAGTTGCACAACAACAAGCTGCGGCTCAAGCACAAGACCCACTCACTCAAATTCAACAACGTGAGTTAGCAATCAAAGAACAAGAGGCGCAAGCAAAAGCTCAGAAAATGATGGCTGATGCACAACTTGAACAAGCTAAATTCCAACAAGAATTACAAGCTAGAGCTCAAGAAATGCAAACAACGGCTGAACTTGAAAAAGCTAAACTTGAACTTGAAAAAATGAGAATTGATTCACAAGAAAGAATCGCTGGAGCTAAACTCGGAGCCGAAGCAGTCTTGAAAGATAAACAACTTAAATCTGATGAGCTGATGGAGGGCGCTAAGCTTGGAGTAAATGTTGTTCAACAAGATAAACAACTCGAGGCAAATAAAAAACGAAAGGACTAACGTATGTTAGAAAGCACGTTAAAACTTTTAACTGAGAAGTTAGAAGAAGAACGCAGAAATATTTTAGAAAATTTAGGTGATGGTACAGCAACTGATTATGCTCATTACCAATACAGTGCAGGCATTATTCGGGGTCTCATGGTTGCACAAAGACACATAGCAGACCTTGCAAAAAATATGGAGATGGACGATGACTGAGATCATTACGCCAAATAAAACTATTGTAGATTTAAAAGGCAAGAAAGTTACAGCCGAAGAACCTAAACAAGAACAAAAACCCACTCAATTACCAGACGTTAAAGGCTATCGCATTTTATGTGCTGTACCTTCTGTTGATGACAAGTATGAGAGTGGAATTATTAAAGCAGATAAGACAAGACACATTGAAGAACATTCAACTGTGGTTTTATTTGTTATTAAAATGGGTGATATGGCTTATGCTGATAAGGATAGATTCCCAACAGGACCCTGGTGCAAAGAAGGAGACTTCGTAATCACTAGAGCATATTCTGGAACTCGAATCAAGATACATGGAAGAGAGTTTCGCATTATTAACGATGATACCGTAGAAGCAGTGGTCGATGATCCACGTGGCTACGAACGCGCATAAGGAGTAAAGCATGGTAAAAATTGTAAATGAAATACCTGACGAACTAAAAGACGATGAGTCTATGGAAGTAGATTTAACGCCTCAGGACAAAGAAGATTATGAAGAAGCGGTAGAGGCAAAGAAAGAAGAAGCCGCTCCTAAACAAGAACTTGATTTTGAAATTGAAGAGGAAGATGATACCCCTCCACAAGATAGAAATCGTGAACCCCTACCTGATAATATTAAACAAGAGTTAGAAGAAGATAATCTTGAGGAATATTCTGATCGCGTTAAACAAAGAATGGCACAGCTTAAAAAAGCGTGGCATGACGAAAGACGAGCAAAAGAAGCAGAGGCTCGTGAAAGAGAAGAAGCGATAAAATATGCTCAGCACATTATTAATGAAAATAATAGATTAAAAACTACATTAAGTGCTGGAGAAGAAGATTATATTAAGACACTTAAAGATGCTTATGATAAAGACTTGGCACTAGCTAAAAGGGAATATCGTGAAGCTTATGATTCTGGAGATCCAGATAAAATAAGTGAAGCACAATCTAAAATTAGTGAAGCTCAATATAAAATACTACAAGCTCAACAATTAAAACCTCAGTTTACAAAAGAAGCTTTACAAGAAGAGCAGAATAGTAGACAATATGAGCAAGAAAGATTATTTCAGCCTAAAACTGCTCAGCCAGATGAAAAAGCTTTAAATTGGCAAGCTAAGAATACTTGGTTTGGTAAAAATAAAGTTATGACAGCTACTGCTTTAGGACTGCATGATGAACTACTCAGTGAGGGCATTAACCCAACATCTGATATATATTACCGTCGTATAGATAATACGATGCATAAACTATTCCCAGAACACTTTGGGGAAACTGAATCGTTGGAAGGACAACCTGCCCAACGCACTACAAAACCTTCTACTGTTGTTGCTCCTGCAACTAGGTCTACTTCGCCTAAAAAAGTGAAATTGACTAAAACACAGTTATCTTTAGTTAAAAAACTTAAGATAACACCAGAGCAATATGCAAGAGAATTTTTAAAAACGGAGAACGCAAATGGATAAAAGATTAGATAGAGATATAGAAGTACGTGAAGAAACTCAACCAAGGGATAGAGTATGGGCACCCCCATCACTTCTCCCGGAATTCAAAAAACAACCAGGTTGGGCTTATAGATGGATTAGAATTTCTTTAGCTAATGATGCTGATAATCTAAATGTGTCTTCTAAAATGCGTGAAGGCTGGGAACCTGTGAAACAATCAGAACACCCAGAAATTAAATTACCGGCAGCCGCTGACAGTAGGTTTAAAGACTCTGTCGAAGTAGGTGGACTGCTTTTATGTAAAATGCCACAAGAAATGGTGGATCAGAGAAATGCCTATTATAGGCAAAAAGCTGAAGGTCAAGCTAAAGCTGTTGATAATAGCTTTATGAAAGAAAATGATCCTCGTATGCCGTTATTCTCTGATAAAAAATCTACTAAGTCTTTTGGCAAAGGTTAAACAATTCTTTAAGGAGAAATTATTATGGCAGCTTACGGATTAAAACCTGTACAGCGTGTTGATGGCATGCCTTATGCAGGCGCTACAAGGCTATATAAAATTGACCCTGCTGGTGAAGCAACTAACTTGTTCTATGGACAGGTTGTTAACATCGGCTCGGACGGTTATATCGCTTTATGTACTGCAACAGGCGCAGACGCTACTACTAACAACTTAGGTGGTAACGGCGTTGGAGCTATCGGCGTTTTTGTTGGATGTGAATATGTTAATGCACAAGGTCAAGTTATCTACTCACAATATTATCCATCTGGTACTGCTAATGGCGGTGACATTATGGCTTATGTTGTAGACGATCCAAATGCATTATTTATGGCTGAATTAGATGAAACAGCTACGCAAACAATGGTTGGTACAAACACCACTTTTGCAACAGCTCAATCTACTTCTACCGGTTCTACCGCTACTGGCGTTTCTAACTCTCAGTTGGACGCAACAGTTGCTACTACTGCTAAGGCATTTAAAATTGTCGCTTTAGCACCAGATCAGTCAACTGCAGCAGTGTTAGTTAAATTTAACCCAAGTTTCCATCGCTTCACAAGTGATGCTGGCTTATAAGGAGAATAAATCATGGCAATTTCAAGAGCTCAGTTACTAAAAGAGTTGCTCCCGGGCCTTAATGCTTTATTCGGAATGGAATATCAGCGTTACGGTGAAGAGCACAAAGAGATCTACGAAACAGAAACATCTGAAAGATCTTTTGAAGAAGAAACAAAATTATCAGGCTTTGGCAGTGCGCCAGTTAAAGGTGAAGGCTCAGCCATCGCTTATGACAATGCACAAGAAGCTTGGACAGCAAGATACAACCACGAAACCATTGCTTTAGGTTTCTCTCTAACAGAAGAAGCAGTTGAAGATAACCTCTACGACACTTTATCTGCTAGATATACTAAAGCATTAGCACGTGCAATGGCTTATACTAAACAAGTTAAAGCTGCTAACGTGTTAAACAATGGCTTCGACGGAACTAACTATCCTGGTGGTGACGGCAAAGCTTTATTTGCTACAAATCACCCACTAGTTAACGGCGGTACAAACAGCAATACTCAGTCAGTTGCTGCTGACTTAAACGAAACTTCATTAGAAAACGCAGTGATTCAAATCGCTGCATGGACTGATGAAAGAGGTTTATTGATTGCTGCTAAACCACGTAAATTGGTTATTCCACCATCATTACAATTCGTTGCTACACGTTTATTAGAAACTGACCAAAGAGTTGGTACTGCTGATAACGACATCAACGCATTGAAAAACAACGGTGCGATTCCAGAAGGCTATGCAATCAATCATTTCTTAACAGACAATGATGCATACTTTTTAACAACCGACGTTCCTAACGGTATGAAGCACTTCGAAAGAACAGCGCTTACTACTTCTATGGACGGTGATTTCGACACAGGCAATGTACGTTACAAAGCTCGTGAACGTTACTCATTTGGTTGGTCAGATCCATTAGGTATGTGGGGATCACAAGGCGCTGCTTAATTAAGTAGTCCTTTCTAAGAAGACCCAGTTTCTCGGCTGGGTCTTTTTTTATGTATAACTCATGGTTTTCTTTATAGTTTTTCTTTTTAATACCAATACAATACACATATCAGCTTAGGCTGAAATCTAAATTAAGGAGACTATTATGTGGACAAAACCAGCTGCAACTGAAATGAGATTCGGTTTCGAAGTAACTATGTACGTATGCAACAAGTAATTTTAGAGTTTAGAAACTAGGGGCTTTTCAGCCCCTTTTTTGTTGTATAATATGCAGAAATAGCGTATGATTTAATTATCTGGGAACATATGGCTTATCAGACTGCCCCAGCAGACGCATACACGACGGATAAGCTTAACTTTGTATGGAGAAATTCAAATGGCAACAACAACCTTTTCAGGTCCAGTCGTATCAGACAACGGATTTCAAGGCGCAGTAACAGGCGCAGTAACAGCAACTACATTCGATGCACCCTCATCAGCAGGTTTAGCAGCTCTTTTAGGCGACATCGCTAACGCATATAACACAACAGGTAAAGTAGTAGGTAAACAAGTTACTGATTTAGATGATGGCTTAATTTATACAGCTACAGGCACCGCCGCAGCTTCTGATTGGGTCGCTTCTGACGGAACAACTTCAGTAACCCCTGCTTAATAGGAGAATAAAAATGTCAGATTTAGCTAATGACGTATCGGCGGTCAATTTTGTAGCTGCTGACTCTCCTGACACTGCAGTAACTCGCAGAACTCGTGTAGTTGGAATGAGTGTTACAACAACAGGAACAGCTGGCTCAGTTGAACTTAAAGATGGTTCAGGTGGTACAGTTCGACTAAAAATTGTAACTCCCGCTGCAGTAGGATTACACGATGTAGTAGTTCCAGGTGATGGTATATTATTTAATTCTGAAGTATATTGCACATTGGCTAATGTGACTTCAGTAACTATATTTTATGCATAATGGCTACAACTAAGAAAAAAGGAATGGGGATTAAAACTTCTGTGAAGTCGGGTAACTTTCGCCCGACCAAGCAGGGTGCTGGCATGACGAAGAAAGGTGTCACAGCCTACAGAAAAGCTAATCCCGGTTCTAAATTAAAAACGGCTGTTACAGGGAGTCCTAAACCTGGTTCTAAAGATGCGAAACGACGTAAGTCATTTTGTGCAAGATCAGCAGGGCAGATGAAAGATTTTCCAAAAGCAGCTAAAGACCCTAACTCAAGGTTACGCCAAGCGCGTAGGAGATGGAAATGTTAACAAAGGTGATGAATCATATGGACGAATCAACAAAACACGCAGTAGATGCTGCATCGGTTTTCACAGCTGTGGGTTCGATCCTAGCTTGGCTACCGGCAATAGCAGCACTCTTTACAATCGTTTGGACAGGTATTCGTATTTACGAAACTAAAACAGTTCAATCATGGGTAAAAAGAAAAAAAGATGCCAGCAAAGAGTAAAAAGCAAGAACGCTTTATGCAAGCTGTAGCAAACAACCCTAAGTTTGCTAAGAAAGTTGGCGTACCTCAATCAGTCGGTAAGGAGTTTACTAAAGTGAAAAAGTATGAAAAAGGTGGTATGACAGAAGAAGACAAAAAAATGTTTGGTGAGAAAGAAACAGATTTACCTCCACCAGAAGGATTTAAAAAGTCTGATGATATGAAATCAGTACCAAAAGAGAAAAAAGACAGCTTAGGTAAATTACCTAAAGATGTTCGTAACAAAATGGGCTACATGAAAAAAGGTGGCAAGATTGGTATGGGCATGACTAAGAACAATTATAAAAAAGGTGGCAAAGTTTCATCATGTTCTAAACGAGCTGATGGCTGTGCTGTTAAAGGTAAAACAAAAGGTAAATTATATTAGGAGACTATTATGCCAACTGGAACAGAAATTAGAGCAAAACTAAAAGAAGAAGCTAGAAAAAGAGCAAGGTTAAGAAGTATGGAAGAAAGGCAAGCAAAGAAAACAGCTGCGCCTGGATCAGAAGGTTATAAACCTACTAAAACCGATATTGGTCCAAAAATGAGTGTTGTTAAAAAACCAGCTCCAAAACCTAAAAAAGAAGAAGTAAAAACATACCAGGATGCTAAACTTAATAAGTCTAATGCACCGATGCCAAACTTTACTCCTAAAAAAGTAGATAAAATGGATGCTCCTAAAAAAGAAAAGACAATGATGGAGAAAGCTAAAGACATTATCGGTGTTGGTAGAGAAGCTACTGAAAAAGAAAAAATGGGTAGAGCATTACAAGATAATGCTAGAAAATCTATGGGTATGAAAAAGGGTGGCAAAGTCTATTGTAAAGATGGCTGTGCTGTTCGTGGTAAAACAAAAGGCAAATTATATTAGGAGACTATTATGGCTGGATGCGGTAAAAAAATGACAAAAGGTGGTAAAGTTAAAAAAATGCAAGATGGTGGAATGACTGCAGCTGCAGCTGGTTCAATGCCAACAAAAGAAGAACTTGCTCTTTTAGCACAACAAAGAGCAGCTGCAATGGCTGCAATGCCAGCAGGAGCTGTACCTCAAAGATCTAGGTTAGGAGGAGTTCCAGGAGACATGCGAGCCCTAGCACCACAAGGCGGAGCTAGTTTAGGGGGAATGAAAAAAGGCGGTAAAGTCAAACCGGGTTATCACAAAATGCCAAATGGAAAAATGATGAAAAATTCAGCTCACAAAGGTATGAAGAAAATGGCTAAAGGTGGTTCAGTTAAAAAAGGCTGTGACGGCGTAGCTACAAAAGGCAAAACTAAAGGAAGAATGGTGTAATGAGAGCTTCACGTGGCATGGGATGTCTGTCTGAGAAAAAGCTTAAAAAGCTTAAAGAAGGTGGTACAGTTAAAGACGCGTGTTACAAAAAGGTAAAGGCTCAATATAAAGTTTTCCCTAGCGCATACGCATCGGGCGCTATTGCTAAATGTAGAAAAAACAAAGGTAAATAATGGCAGTTAGAAAGACAGCTAAAGGTGCTGCACTTAAACGCTGGTTTAAAGAAGATTGGAAAGATGTTAGGACCGGCAAACCGTGCGGTAGACAGAAAGGGGAATCGCGAGGTACTCCGTATTGCCGACCTAGCAAACGAGTGTCAACCGAGACCCCCAAAACTTCGGGTGAAATGACATCAGCTGAGAAAAAGACTAGAATAGCACAAAAGAAAAGTCTTGGTCAGCCAGCAGGTAAACCAAGAAGAGTAGCACCTTTAAAAAGAAAAAGGAATAAATAATGGCAACTTCAGGAACAGCAGTATTTAATTTAGACTTAAATCAATTAGTCGAAGAAGCATTCGAGCGATGTGGTCAAGAGCTTCGTACTGGATATGATTTAAGAACTGCTCGACGTAGTTTAAATTTAATGACTGCAGAATGGGCAAATCGTGGTATTAATTTATGGACTATTGAAGAAGGTAGTATTAACTTAACTAACGGAACAGCCACTTATAATTTACCTGCAGATACGATTGATTTATTAGATCATGTAATTAGAACAGGCACAGGACAGAATCAACAGGATATTACAATATCTAGAATATCAGCGGATACCTATATTTCTATCCCTGCTAAGAATGCGACAGGTCGACCTATACAAGTTTGGATAAATAGACAAGCAACACAGCCATCAATTAATGTATGGCCAACACCAAACCAAGACAATACTTATGTATTTAAGTATTGGAGATTAAGACGTATACAAGATGCAGGTACTGGCGTTAATACACAAGATATACCATTTAGATTTTTACCTTGTTTAGTTGCAGGGTTAGCTTTCTATTTAAGTATGAAACTGCCTAATGCTGGAGACAGAACACAGTTTTTAAAACAAGAATATGAAGAGCAGTGGATGTTAGCTTCTACAGAGGATAGAGAAAAAGCAGATTATAGATTAGCGCCTCGTCCTCAATATTTATAAAGGTTTAACATGGCTAATAAGTTTACCTCAGGCAAAAATGCAATAGCCGATTGTGACAGATGTGGGTTTCAGTTTAAGTTAAAAGAGTTAAGAAAGTTAACGATA
>Ga0222713_10000317_pt1 | contig 54160 bp, 55 predicted proteins | sample C33_649DmetaG_FD_165061 | JGI IMG/M metagenome (GOLD analysis project Ga0222713, IMG submission 165061) | Estuarine water microbial communities from San Francisco Bay, California, United States - C33_649D | ecosystem: Environmental > Aquatic > Marine > Unclassified | place: USA: California...
TTAACTGTCGATCCACGATATTTTGATTTTGCTCCAATTGATTCTACTGCCACATTATTCTTTAATGCAAAAGGATCAGATAATAAGGGTGGAAATTATAATGTTTCCAGTTCAACAAAAGGTAACTTTATTCAAGCATCATCTGCTACTTACCCTGGTATTTCTAAATTATCATCAACTGAAAAACAATCAGTTGGGCCTAAAATGTATCTTGATTCCGCTGAAGCTGGCCGTGGTGCTATAGCCTTACCAGATTGGTCATATGGAAGAGGAACGAATGAAATTAAAGGTGTTGGTAAATTTACGTGGAATCATAAGAAAACTGATTCCGGAAGATATACAATTCAACTCGGTGCAGGAAAAGGTTGCAGTGTAGTATGTATCCTTAGATATGCTAGCGCAATCAAGACAGATAGTGCTCTTTCTGGTTCTATAAAAGTTCCAGGTATTTCTTCTGGTTCTAAAGTATTTGGTAATGCTGCAAAGGTTTTGTTTGACACTCCGGTAATCGTTAAAACAGATACTCTGTATGGTATTGTTGTAGATTATGAAGATAATGGATACCAATTATGGACTAATAAACAAGGTGAAAGATTAATTGGTACGATTGGCCAATCGGGTTCTAACCTATCACCAGGTGCAAGTGGTAAAGGTGATGGCAAATATTTTGATTATACAAATGATCAGTTGAGAGCAATAAATGATCAAGATTTAATGTTTGAAGTTTTTGCTGCTAAGTTCAAAGCTAATACAGCAGATGTAGAAATTACTCATCGTGATTATGAATTTATTACTGTTGGAAGTTATTCTTTGACAGGAAATAGTGCATATCCAGGAGAATTTGTATATCAAGATTATGGTAACACAGTTGCAAACGTAACACATGGATTTACTGGTTCAGGTTTCTTTAAGCAAGGTACAGTGAATGTTGATACACGAATTGGAACTGAATCCGCTTCTTATTCAGCTCTTATAGGAACAAACACAGTATTCACTCAAGACTTTGGTATTGGTGATTATATAGTTGTTACAGATTTAACCAGAAGTAACACTGATATTCGTCAAGTTTCTTATATTGCAAATAACACATATTTGACTACGGATCAACCATTAACATTTACGAATACTGCAGCTTTTGTAAAGAAGACTGCTATTGCTAAAGTATTTGATGCCGATTATGGCACAAATAACATGATTCTTTTTGACACAAATGCTAACAGTTCAGTTAAGTTTCAAAGTTCTGGAATTGCATACGTAACCGTTACTGCAGGAGGAAGTTCTTATACGAATACGGACATCCTTCGTGTATATAACGGTGGATCTACTCTTAATGCAACCGCTGCTGTAGTCACAAATTCTGCAGGTGGAATTGTTGCTCTTAGGTTCTCAAATGTTGGTGCTGGATTTGCTTCTGCTCCAAGTTTTATTGTATCTAATTCAACAATATTAACATCCAACTCTTCAGCTGGATCCGGTGCAACATTCACTGCTAATATTGATGGGTCATATATCTTTGGTGAAACATCTCTTTATTCAGCTAATCTAATTTCTGTTGATAATCGACCAATTAGCGTATTTGATCCAGATATAAAATTGAAGAGAGAATCTATTGATACAGAATTAACTATTCAACATAATTTTGCATATTCAAATGGCGGAAATTATTATGTAAATACATCATTTTTAACTACCACTTCTGATGGTAATAACTATATCACAAAATATAGTGGAATGATAATGTCTAGATCTAATGAAGTCAGTTCCCCAACTTATCTTTATAACTCAGACAAATCTTCAGTAATGAAAGTACGGTTGAATGCTAAGAAGCCATATGCTGCTTCTAGTGGCGGGTTATATGTTTCACCAATTCTTCATACTGACATGCTAAACGTGTTTACTTATCAATATGACGTTAATAGTGATTATACAAATGAAACTACTCGTTCTGGTAATGCTCATTCTAAGTATGTAAGTAATAAAATTTCTTTTGCAAATAACAAATTTGCTGAAGATATTCGTGTATTCATGACTGCTTACAAACCATCTGGAACAGATATTAAAGTCTATGCAAAAATTTATCATACAGCAGATGGTGAAGCTTATACCAACAAGAGTTGGAGTGCTTTAGAACTGATTGATGGTTCTGGTCTTCAGAGTAGCAAAACAAATTTAAATGATGTTATTGCATTGACATATGGATTTCCAAAATATCCAGAAGTACTTTCTACTCTAACTGGTAGCGTTACTGTTGGATCTGGTAGTGCTACTATTACTGGCGTTGGTACTAATTTTTCATCAGATCTTGCTAATAATGATTTAATAAGAATCTATGATCCATTACAATCTAATACTAATTACTTTGTAGCAATTGCAACTTCAATTGCAAATACAACATCAATGACTATAAATAGTACAACAACCAATAGCAGTGTAATTGGATCAGGATTTAAGATTGATAGGCTTAAATATAAGACCGCAGCTTTTACTAACCCACAAAATTATAATATTGTAAGATATTATGCTTCTACGAACGTAGAACTCGATGGGTATAATGTGATGGCAGTCAAGATAGTATTATTATCAAATAATATTAACTTGGTCCCTGAAGTTGAAGATATAAGAGTCATTGGTGTATCAGCATAATGGCTCTTCCAAGATTAGTTAAAATTGATAATCAGTTTGCACGAGATACGTCAACTATGGCTATTATAAATACTGATAGTTCTTACTATGATACAATTGTTGCAAATCGTCAACAGTCAAGCACCATAAAAGAAGTACAACTACAAGTTGAAAGTTTAAAGAATGATTTCAATGAAATTAAACACATGCTTCTTCAGATAATAGGAAATAAGAATGTCTAGAAGTGTATCTAATGTAAATATAAGTACAGATTCATTCTTAGCATGGATCACACAAACTAATAAACTTCTAGAAGCTTTAAGAACCGATGTTATTACGGTTTCTACATCTATTACTGGTGGTAATGCAACATTAGCTAATACAACGGGTAATGCACAGCTTATTGGTATCTTTGGTGCTAACACGGTTGTAGCGACTGATGGTTTGCGCGGCGGTAATGCAACAGCTACTAATGTTCTCAACATTCTTTCAAACACTTCAGTAACTGGTGATTTTCTAAAAGTTGGTGCAAATGTACAATTAAATGCTATTAGTGTTTCTGTTGGCAACTCAACTATAAATTTAGTTGCAACACAAAATCTTCTTAAGATTTCTAATTCAACATCAATTGCAAATTTATCACCACTTGATTTAACAATTGGTTCTGCTGTGGTAAATGCAACTGTTCTTACAATTGGAACAGGTAATTTTTCTACTGGCGTTAATGTAGGTGCCAATGTTAATTTTACAACTTCAAGCATTCAAGTTGTAAATTCAATTTCAAACGTCGTGGTTAATTCTGGATTAGTAAAAGCATCTAATTCAACATCTACTGCTAATCTTACACCATCAGATCTTACAATAGGTAGTGCAATTGTAAACTCTACTATTCTTACAATTGGAACAGGTAATTTTTCAACTGGTGCAAACATTGGTGCTAATGTTAATTTTACAACTTCCAGCATTGAAGTTGTAAATTCAATCTCAAATGTTGTTGTTAATTCTGGATTAGTAAAAGCATCTAATTCAACATCAACAGCTAATCTTACTCCTAAAGAATTAACGATTGGTGCCACTGTTGTAAATTCTTCTTTAGTCACTGTCACTGGTGTAAATACAAGTTATGCTAATGTAACTGGACAAGTTAATACAGCAACATTATATGTTGCTACAAGCGCAAACGTAGGAACTGCCTTTACTGCTAATGCATCATTAGTAAATGCTATAGCGCTTAATGTAGTTAATCAGACAAATACAGCAACTCTTTATGTTACAACTTCAGCCAATATAGGAACTGCTTTTACCGCTAATGCCACATTAGTTAATGCTGCAGCCATTAACGTTGTGAATCAGATTAATACTGCTTCTCTATTTGCTAGTTCAAACGTTAGTACTGTTAACGTACTTGCTACATTAGTTACTTCTAACGTATCTGCTGGTTATGCTAATGTAACTGGTCAAGTTAACACCACAACACTATATGCAGGAACATCTGCAAATGTTGGCGGTAACGTTCAGATAACCGTGTCTCAATATGGCATCACGGGTAATGCAACCACTGTTCCAACAATGTCTCTTACTGCATCATCTTTGACGATTGGTAACAGTTCGATTACTGGTGCACCTCAGATTAATATTGCCAACAATCTTGGAAATACGATTGTTAACACTACATCAGTAAGCACAACTACTGTATATGCTAACACCACTGGTATTCATACGGGTAATGTATCAGCTACTGTTGTAAATGCAAGTGCTAACGTAAATGCACCATTGGTATTTGCCAATATTAGTGGTACATATGCTAACATTACGGGCCAGGTTAATACTACAACGTTCTTTGCAACTACATCTGCTAATGTAGGAGCAAATGTACAGTTAACTACTTCACAACTGTTTATTGGCAATTCAACAGCAAACGTATTATCAAACTCAACAATTGTTACAATAGCTAATTCTACTGGTATTGCAAATCTTCAACCTGCATTGCTAACGATTGGCGGATCGGTTGTTAATACTACTTATGTAGCAGCAAATAATTTAGTAATTAATACAGATTGTGAGATGCGAGTATCGTCAAATACTCTTAATGCAAATATTACTTCTGCTCAAGTATTTTTCACATTTGCTACTTCTTTCTCATCTGCAAAAATTACGGCTCAAGTAAAACGCTCGGGTAATGTTCAAACTTCTGATATGATCATTGTGCATGATGGAACAGATGCATTTATTTCTGTATATGGTACTGTTATAGCTCCTTCAACTTCATCTGATCTTGGTGATTTTAGTGTTGGCGTAAATGCTGGTAACGTTGAATTGAAATATCAACAAACAGCTGCTAGTTCTGTTATTAAAGTAATCGCTCACCTAATAAAGTAAAGTAAAGCAAAATGGCATCAGCAAATAGTAGATTTAAAACAGAGAATGGACTTTACGTAACCGGTGGTAATGCTGAGTTTACTCAGATAGTTACAGTAGGAGGTAATTGCACAGTAAGTGGTGATTTGTTATTTGTTGGTGGCAACCTTACAGTCCAAGGCACTCAAGTTTTTCAAGGTGGTCAAATTTATGTAAGCAACATCACTGCCAGCATGGCTGGTCTAGGCATTGGTAATACAACTTATGCTTTTGATGTTTATTCCGCTAATCTTTTTGTTAACACTGCAGTACTACCACTAAATAACACTATTCCATTAGGAAACACTACACGAAGATTTGTAACTTATTCAAACACGCTTGATGTTTCTACCACTGCATTGATTTCTGGTAACGTCACTATTTCTGGAACATCACACACTATTGCCGGTAATGTTAATATTGACTCTGGTGTGTTGTTTATTGATGGAACAAATAGCCGGGTTGGTATAAACAATACTGCTCCAACTACAGGTGTAAATTTACAAGTAACTGGTAATGCTAACGTTTCTGCTAATTTGGTTACTTCTTTAGTAGTGGTTAATAATGCTATTTTTGCATCCAATAGTAAATCTGTTACTTCTACTACTCAAGTGCTAGTTGATGATTTCCCATTAGTTCTATCAAACTGTGTTAAATATCTTGTATTTGCAAGAAATACAGGCAACACAGTTGTTCATACATTAGAACTAATGGCAATTCATGATGGTACTAATGTACTTTTATCTCAATATGGTGAGGTTTTTAATACTTCACTTGGTTCATTTGATGTGAACATTAACGTTGCAAATGTTGAATTAAAGTTTACAGCAACTGCAAGCGGAGCAGCACCAAACGTAACACATCCATATACAGTCAAAGTATTAAGAACACAAATTACATAAGCATTAGAGGAGAGGGAATCTAATGGCAATTTCTAAAGATTTCATTGTTAAGAACGGCTTACAGGTCGGTTCTAGTTTGCAAGTCAACTCTACTGCTACATTTTCAAACGATGTAACTATTTCTGGTAACTTAACTGTTTCTGGAACAACTACGTACGTTAATACTGCAACGTTAAACATTGCAGATAATATTGTTACACTAAACGCTGACGTATCTGGCGCAACAGGTCCTACTGAAAATGCAGGATTAGAAGTCAATCGTGGCAGTTCAGCAAACGTTCAATTGCGTTGGAATGAAACAACTGACTCATGGGAACAATCCAATGCCGGATTAAGTGTTTATTATAAACTCTTAGCAAACAGTGATATTCTCGATAGTCTTGTAAGTACTAGCATAACTGTTGCAGCTTCAGCTAACTCAGTAAAAGCAGCATATGATACTGCAATATCACAAGGATCAACTGCATATAGTAACGCAACTACATATGCATCAAACGCAACGAATATCTCATCTGGTACTTTAAACACTGCACGCTTACCAGCTCAAGTCAATGTAAGTGCTAATCTTAACATTGGCGCTTTTGGAACAACCAATGGTGTGAATATTCAAAACACAGCAATCATTGTTGGTAACTCAACAGCCAATGCAACACATGCCTATAATTTATTACAGGCTTCTAATGCTACAAGCACTGCTAATCTTTCTCCTGTTGATCTTAAGATAGGTAGCGCTATAATTAACTCAACTGTGTTAACTATAACAACAGTGAATGCCACTACTGTGAATGCAAACACGTCTGGTATTCATACCGGCAACGTATCAGCTACTGTTGTAAATGCTAGTGCGAATGTTAATGCTCCTTTAGTATTTGCCAATGTTACTGGTACATATGCTAATATCACTGGTCAAGTCAATACTGCAACGTTCTATGCTGCCACAAGCGCTAACGTTGGTGGTAACGTTCAAATTACAGTATCACAATATGGTATTACTGGTAATACTACTACTGCGCCAACTATGTCATTGACTGGTTCAGCTTTGACTGTTGGTAATAGTACAATTACTGGCGCACCTTCAATTAACCTAGCAAACAGTACTGGTAACACTACAGTTAATGTAACTTCTATTGGATCAAGTTGGGGTCTAATTTCAAATGCATCTGGCATATATCATAGTGGTGTAGTTAATGCTGCATCGCATACTACTACTACGACTGTATCTAATACAACTGGATTCTTTCCAACAACGAATGCTATAGCATTAGGAAACTCAACTGGTCTTTGGGTAGTGTTGGCTAATAGTGTTACTACTAATACTTTAACGGTTTCCGATGGAACAATTACTTCTGGAAACGTTAATATTACTGGATATGTTAACGCTTCAGCTAACTTAGTTGCTCCTTTAGTATTTGCTAATGTGTCTGCTGGTTATGCTAACGTGACAGGTCAAACAAACACAGCAACGCTTTTTGTAACAACAAGTGCTAACGTTGGTACAGCATTAACGATTAATACCACAGCACTTACTGTAGCTCCTAATACTAATATTGGTGATGGTGACTTATTTGTTGATACTGTTAATGCTCGTGTAGGTATCAATAATACTGCTCCCGGTGTCGCTCTAAGAGTTACTGGTGCAGTTGATATTAGTAGTACAGCTAACATTCAAGGTAATGCTAACGTTGGTGGTGTATTGGGTGTTGCCAGTAACCTTGGAGTCGGTGGTACTCTAGGTGTTACTGGCGTAGTTACTTTTTCTACAAGTGCTAACGTAGGCGCTAATGTACAGTTAACAACTTCACAACTGTTTATTGGCAATTCAACTGCTAATGCAACTGTGAATAGTTCAGCATTATATGTTGGTAATTCAACTAGTAACGTTGTTATCACTGCCAATAGTAATGCAAAAGGAAATAGATCTATATTATCAGCTAATGCTACCAATATTCCACCTACTGGCGGCGCCGTTGGTGATATATACTATTATTATTGATTTTAAACTGTGAGGCTTTTATGAATATTGTTGATGATTTTAATGATAGGTATTATGTTGTTTTAAAAAATTTAATTGATAAAAAGACGTGTGATGCATCTGTGATGCATCTGTTTGATTTAGTTTCAAAAAAACAAACTGTAAATGATGATCAGTGTCCATCGTCAGATGCGGTTTATTGCGATCCATATTTTGATCAGCTTTTAAATGATCTTACAGAAACTTTTTCTGAAATATCTGGTCGTCAACTTATTCCTACATATAGTTATGCTAGAGTTTATAGACCTGGTGAAATTTTAACTATTCATAAAGATAGACTTGCATGCGAAATAAGTGCAACTGTTACGCTTGGTCTTAGTGGAAAAGAATGGCCTATTTCTTTTAATAAAGAAAATTCAACTGAAAATGGAAATGCTGTTATTCTTGAACCAGGTGATGTTGCTCTATATAAAGGCACAGAAATATATCATTGGAGAAATTCTTTTGAGGGTGAATGGCAGTGCCAAGTGTTCTTTCATTATGTTGATGCAAATGGCCCATGCGCAAATCAAAAATATGATGGTAGATCAAGTTTAAATGTTTCTAGTGAAACACAAAGAGTTGTTCATGTGAAACAAGAAGATTCTGTAATTTATTTTTGGCAATTTCCAAATGTTATTTCGGAAGAATATTGCGATTCAATTATTTTAAAATATGGTTCTTCTGAATTAGAAGATGCTGAAATTGGTTCGCATACAAATGGAGTTATAAATAAGCAAATAAGAAATGTTAAGAAAATGCTTCTTCCTATTCATGAAGGGATAGGAACTCAATTAATTTCAAACGCGTTTGTTGCAAATCAACAAGCATGGAAATTTGATTTAACACATTGCCAACAAATAGAATATTTAAAATATAATGAAACAGGTAGATATAAATCTCATTTGGATACGTTTATAACAACACCAACAAAAGAATGTAGAAAGCTTACAGCTCTTGCATTTCTTAATGATGATTTTGAAGGTGGTAAATTTTTTCTACAAGTATCAGATGAAAAGCTTTATCCATTACAAACTAAAGGAACGGTTATAGTGTTTCCATCATTTTTACTACATGGCGTAGAAGATGTAATATCAGGTACTCGACATGCAACAGTATGTTGGATGATTGGTCCATATTTTAGGTAAAACGCATGGCAGCAAATACATACATAAAAGTTACAGAAACAGCAACTCCTGCTACTGATTGGAAACGAGTAAAAACTATATACATTAATGATGGCACTGCTTGGCGAAACGTAAAATCAACATATGTTAATGATGGTGTGGCCTGGCGTCAAGTTTTTATTGGTGTGTTTACTTATACAGAAACTATATCTGTTTCTACAGCAAATTATAATCTAAGAACACAATTAACTTCTGCTGGTTGGAATGGTACTGATGATGTAAATGCAAGCATTACAATAAATCCTGCTGTTGTTGTATATTCAACTGCAACACCTACTGCAGCGTTTACATTAAGTCCTGCATTACCTGCGCTATCAACTGTTACTTTAACAAATGCTGGTACGATTGTTGGTAAAGGAGGCGCAGGAGGCAGCGGTGGCGATGCTACCTTGAATGCTGCTACACCTTCGGGTCCACCTAAGAATATAAATACATATCCTGTTACATTCGTGAATGGTGCTGCTGGTTCTGCAGGTGGAAGAGGAATGACAATAGCTTCTCCTATAACTATTAATAATAGCGGAGGAGTTATTGCTGCTGGAGGCGGAGGAGGCGGAGGAGGCAAATCATATGCTACAACAAATCCAGTTGGATGGTATGGTGCTGTTGTAGGAGGAAGTGGAGGAAGTGGAGGTGGAGGATCTTCACAAAGCGTCGCTGTCGGTGGACCAGCAGGAACCGTGCCTACAACTGTTCCTTCTCCAGGATTTCCAGCAAACTATGCAAGAGCTAATGGAACTGTAGGAACATCTGGTTCTACTTCTGGAGGCGCAACAACAGCAGCAGTAACATTACCTAAACTAGCTCCGGCTATACCTGCTACATTTGTTGCTATTGGTGGCACCGGGGGTGCTGGCGGTGCAAGAGGCGCAGCTGGTTCTGCAGGTGGCGCTGGTTCTGGTTCAACTACGCCATCTGCAACCGCCAATGTTGAATCGTCTTCAACTAATGCTGGAACTGGTGGTGCTACTGGGGTTGCTATTCAAGGATATTCATTAATAACATTTCCAGTAGCCGGCACAGTTACTGGTCCTACTGCGGGATAAAAATATGCCAATCACAAGAAAAACATTATTTAAATTTGAAAGTATTGATCAAATTAATGGGCAATGTATTGTTCGTCTTATTAATCCATATGGTCCAATACAACTTGGTACTCGCTCACTTGACGATTTTTTAATTGAAATTGAAGTTGACACAAACCATTTTGATTTAGAAGGAAACCGTATTAAAGAAAAACGTATGATTATGAATACAGATAATCCTAATGAAGATTTGGTATATTCTTATGATATTCCAGTAAATTCAGATGGTAATTTTATTTCAGCCGAGGAGCTCACAGAACATATTGCTAAGCAATATCCTCATGATTATTTTGAAACTGTATATAGTAGAAAACTAGCTGCAGAAAGATCCGATCTATCTGATCTATTATCAACAGAACATGAAATTGATTTAGTTTATCCTGATCCAATTGAAATTATAGAAGAAGTTGATATTGACGTTCCTTCATCAACCGTAGTGCTCTAAAATGAAACAAACGCCATTTTTTGTAAAACAAACGATACATAATCTTACAGAATTTAATTCTAAACCAATTAAAGTTCCAAAAGATTTTGCACGTATTGCTAAATTTACAATTGGGCAAATAGTATCAAGTGGTTCTTGGAAATATGGATTTTATGATATAGACAATCATCCAGACAAAGATACAATATTATCTGTTGATCCGACATATTATCGCGGTGATTTTACTACTCACAATAACGCATATTCTCCAAACAGAACTCATATAATCTCATGTTCTGATAATCAAACTGTAAGAGAAACAATTATTGATGATAATATTCCTAGGCATGCATATCCGTTAGAGAATGACTCTTCTATTATTTGTATAAATCAAGATGGGAAAATAACAGAAGATAAAGTTATGACTTTAAATGATGTTATTGTGGTAAATGCTGGCGAAGATTTGTATAAATTTATTGAAGATGAATCTTATCTAATTCCATTAGAGGGTGAAATTGTTATTAATGGTCATAGACGCCTTCATAAACAAGTAACATATGTTACTATAGCTAAGGATTTACACATAGAAGGTATTGATAATGTTCTTCTCGCCGTTTTTAAATAAAGCCAAACCATATGCAAAGTTATCATATCAGGTAATTCTGCATCTAATCTTCTTTGCTTCTTTTTTCATATATCCTATCGAATATAATCTTTGGGGATTATTGTTTTATGTCTTATTCGGAGGCATAGGCATCTCAGTAACCTTTCACCGGTATTACTCACACCTATCTTATAGGTATTTTCCTGAATGGATGAAATGCATTGGATTAACATTCGGCACATTAGCTTCTCAGGGTACTATTATAGAATGGGTAATGAAACATCGAAAACACCATAAAAAAAGTGATACGGAAGAAGATCCTCACAGTCCACATTTCTGTAATCCGTTTAAACTATATTGGACTGCTTTAAAATATGAAACCAATATCAGCGTTCATTACGGTGGTAGATTACTCAAAGATCATCTTGCTTTAGAATTCCATAAGTATTATTGGCATATCATTGCAGTATATTCTATTGCTCTTTTAATGCTTGGTCCTCAGTATTTTGTATATGGTTATGTTGCTCCTGCTGTTTGGTCTTGGATTGCAACGAGTCTGGGTATTGGTATACTGGGGCATTTATATGGTTATATATCATATGATACAAAAGACTTAAGCAGAAACAATACTTTGATTGGGCTTTTAGTATTTGGAGAAGGTTATCAGAATAACCATCATCAATTTCCCGGTGATGCAGTTCATAGTAAGAAATGGTATGAAATAGATATATTGGGTATAGTGAGTAAAAAATTATTCAATTGAGAGTATTATGGAATTTGTAAAAGAAGTGAAATCTCTTGAAGAAGTTAGAGATGCATTTAAAAATAACTTGATTGTTTTTATAAAAAAGAAATATCTAGTGCTTTCTGATATTTGGTATTTCTTTAAAGATCTTGACTTAGCATATTATGGCGAACCCAAATACCCAATTATCGAGTTCTATTATGGGCAACAAGGAAAGAAAGAGTATATTGAATTCTTTAAGTCTGCGACATATCCAGAATATCCGGGTGTATTAAAAGTTCAATCCAAAAAGAATGAAAAAGGTGTTTCGGAAGGAATTGTTCCTACTAATGAATACTTAAATTGGCATAGAGATGGTCCTGCATATAGAAAAGTATACAACGCTATTTGTTTACACGGCAAAAATACTGTTAATACAAGTACTTCTTTTTTAGAAACTATTTCTGAATATTACAAATTATCATTAAGTGATAAGGATTTTGTAAATTCTTTGATATATGAATATCGATCTGACATATTAATGCAAGGTATTGAGAGGGTATTGAATAAAAAGAATACACCATCATATCCTAGTCTTCTTCATAAAGAAATTCTACTAAACTATATCGACAACTATTCAAGTGAAGTTTTAGAAAGATCGCTAATAAGAACCTCATTAACTGGTCTTGTAGGATTTGGATACGACTACAATATGGCTGTGATGTTTAAAGGCAAGACATTCAAAGAAAGTCTTGAGATAACTAAATGGTTAAAGTCTTTATTATTTAAAGAAGAAAATGTTTATAAGCATAATTGGAATGATGGAGACTTAGTGTTTTTTGATTCAATATGCACTCAACACTCAAGAGATGCATACACAAATATGGATAGATTGCTTCATAGAATCATTTTTAATTTTAAATAAATAATAAATAACCAAAGTAAACATTTTGGATAAAAAATGGCAACAAAAGCAAATTTAGTCATAGATCAAGGTACTACATTTTCTACAATCATAACGGTTGCAGATGCTGAAGGTGTTGCTCTTGATTTATCTAATTATACCGGTGCGGCGCAGATGAGGAAACATTATTCTTCATCTAATTCTTTTTCTTTTACGATTTATGTAGCTAACACTGGAACTGTTACTCTTTCTATGTCAGCTAATACAACCGCTAACATTACATCTGGAAGATATGTTTACGATTGTGAGATCACTAGTAATACCGGTGTAGTGTCAAGAATAGCAGAAGGAATAGTAACAGTTACACCTGAAGTTACGAGATAAAAATGAAATCAATTGTTTCTCAAACAACTGGTATCGTTTCTACTGTTGTTCAAAATTTAAATAATATTATTGCACTTAACGCACCTGTCAATGAAAGCATTACTGTAGTTCCACAATACACTATACGAAATTATGAGGTGAAACCTATAACAACTAATCTAAACAATATAAACTTAGACCTCGATGGAGGCACTTTTTAGGGGATATTCATGGCTAATTTAATTCAAATTAAAAGAAGTAATACTACTTCTATCCCTACATCATTAGCTAATGGTGAAATGGCATACACCTCTAACGGGGAAATACTTTATATTGGAAGCAATGGTGCAGTTACTGCAATAACCGGTAAACGGTTCCCTGGTGTTCTAACTGCAAATCAAGCACTCGTAGCTAATTCTACAAGTGGTATTGATAAAGTAATTGTTGCAAATCTTCAACCCACTGGCGTATATGCTAATGGATCTTTGGGATCAGGTGGACAAGTCCTCACGAGTAATAGCACCGGCGTATACTGGTCATCTCCAACATCGGGCGTAGCAGGAAGTAACACACAAGTGATGTATAATGGATCTGGAGCACTTTCCGGGTCTGCAGGATTTACTTTTGATTTTGCTGCTAATAATCTAAACATTGCAAATACAACTAACTCAGCTAGTCATACTGTTGGATCAAATTTCATTGCTAACTCTACAGCGATTGTAGGGACAGGTTATGCTAACGTAACAACCAGCGTCAACTCAGCCCTACTTACTGTTGGTACGTCATTTATTGCCAACTCTACTGGTGCTTATCATACCGGTACAGTTAATGCTGCATCGTACACGGTTGGTTCTGGATTTATAGCCAACGCTACAGCAATTGTAGGAACAGGTTATGCTAACGTTACTGGTTCAGTTAATGCTGCCAGCCATACCGTTGGAACAACGTTTACTGCTAATGCTACATTGGTTAATGCTGCTGCGCTTAACATTGTAAATCAAGTTAATACAGCAACTCTGTATGTTACTACATCTGCTAATATAGGTACTGCATTCACCGCAAATAGTTCTTTAGCTAATGTTATTGCTCTTAATATTGTCAATACAACTAATACTCAATATTTAAACGTATCAAAGGATGTAAGTATTGCTGGTAACTTATCTGTTACAGGCACACTTGTGACTATTAATGTATCAACATTAGCTGTAACAGATCCACTTATTCGATTAGCATCAAATAATATTTCTACTTCAGATAATATAGATATTGGTATCTATGGCAATTATACCAATTCTACTTCTAGCTATTATACTGCGCTTTATCGCGATAATACTTCTAAATACTGGAAACTATTAGATAATATAACTTCTGAGCCTACTACAACTATTACTGGTGGTTCTCAAGCTATATTGCAATCATATTTAAATAGTGGTGGATTAGTATCCAATTCAACTGCAGTTACACTTACAGCAAATTCGACAGTTGCTGTAAACATAACAGCAAACACACTAACATTAAGCACAGCATTGGCTGGTACATCCGGTGGCACAGGATTAAATACATATACAGCAGAAGATATTCTTGTAGCCAATTCTACTAATGGGTTTAGAAAACTATCAGTTGGAAGTGAAGGACATATATTACAAGTAAGTAGTGGTGTAGTTGCATTTGGTCCTTTAGATGGCGGTAGTTTTTAGAACTTGATTAAGAAGGAATCATTATGGAAACTGAATTTGTAAATGTGTATATTACTAAATTAAAAGCAATGATAGATGATCTTGTTGGCAAAGTTCTTATCTTAGAAACTAGAATTGCTTTATATGAAAAAGAATTAATTGTCACTAATCAAATGGTTGAGCAAACGCAAAAAGAATTAGCCGATGCTCAACAAAAAACTCGAGTACAGAAAAAAGAGATTAAAGCAGAATCTTTTTAATTTTACTCCCTTGGTATATACCAATCAATAGGGAAGCCATATGGCAAATACAAGAATCCAAGTAAAAAGAACCACTGTTTCAGGAAGAACACCGAATACAACGAATGCAGCAAATACACAATATATTGCTGCAGGTGAACTTGCATTAAATTTAACTGATGGTGTTCTTTATAGTTCAAATGGCACAGGTCTTATAACCATTGGTGCTACTCAAAGTACTATTACAACAAATAGCGTTGTTTCTAATACCGTTTCTGCTAATACCGTTTCTGCAACTAATGTTACGATTACTAACGGGATTAGTGTTGGCAACAGTACTGTAAATTCTTCAATAAATTCTACTGCATTATTTTCAGGTAACTCGTCTGTTAATACCGTAGTGAATACCGTCTTTATTTCTGTCAGTAATGCAATAACAAATTCTTCTTTATCTCCTCAGATTGTTTTTGTAGGAAATTCTTCTGCTAATGCTCAACTGAATTTAACAGGAGGAATAAGAAGTATTAACGTTACATCGTACAGTTTGACCGCTGCCGGTGTTGCAACAATTCAGACACAAGTTAATCATGGCATAATTTTAACTCCTGGATATACAGCTACTCTTGCTGGCGTTAAATCTATGTTTGATGGACGTGCTTTAAAAGTTACATCTATACCAACATCCAACACTTTCACTTTTTCTTTCTCAGCAACTGATCTAGGATCGTTATCTGTAATAGCTGTACAGCGTGCTAATGGAGTACAAACATACACAACGCCATCCCCTCACGGATTAACTGCGGGACAGAGCGTAACAATTACTGGAATTCCTCTTGATGCTAATCGATTCAATTTAACCGGCACAATTGCTAGTGCGCCAACTACGAATACGTTTACTATTTCAGTCAGTTCTCTTGTAAATTTTACAGCAAATTTAACCACTTGGACTGCTTCTTCTCTTCCCGCCGGAGCTACTCAAGACGTCCCATTAGTTATAAATTTAACTGCTGCTTTGCCTTCTCATATCAAAAGCTTGTACTATGCTCAAGCGACGTTTACAAACGTAACTACTCCAACTGGAAGTAAAATTCCATATAGTACTGGTACAACAACGGTTTATAGTGATGATATTACTTTAAAATCTAGAAAAGTATTCACCTATCCTAATGACTTTGGTAGCGTGACAAGAATTGCACCAGTTCAATCGTCACTACCTCCAGTACACGGTAAAACAGATAAGGCTTGGTCTGGTAGTACCGGCACCTTTAATACTGGTGCACAAGTATCCATAGGGTTTGACATTGCATTAACTACGTTAACTACTCCTGGTAAGATTACGATTGGATCTATAGCTAATACTGCAACGACACCTGCAACAGCAAATGCTACTCTAGATAACCCAATCAATTTAACAGTAGCTAACTCGACGTCTTCTGTTAAAGTTACTCCAACATCTATTTTTGTTGGAGGTGGCACAACCAACGTTATTATTGACGCTACGGGGTCCCGCTTTAACAAAGCGGGTTCTATTTTACAAACATTCGTTGATGGCACAGGATTTACTGTTTCTTCTTTACAAAGTACTGATGGCGCGATTGATTCTGATGCAAATTCATACTTTGCAAATGCAAGTATTGTAATGCTTGGTAATACTACAGTAAGCACTTTATTAACTCCTAATTCAATTCAATCCAATACTTTCTATGCTATAGATTCAAATGATAGCACGACAATAAATTCTTCTGCTATAACTATGAGTTCTGGGTTATACATTAATAACTTTACTGCTAGTTTTCCAGGTATAGTTAGCGTAGGGTCAACATTAGAATTGACTGGAGGGATAGGAGCAAATGGTGATGTAGGATCTGATGGGAACATTCTAACGAGTAATGGAACTGGAGTTTATTGGTCATCAGCGATATCAGCAAACGTAAATGCAAGTACAATTAATGCGACAGCTAATGTTATTACTCCGACGCTTTATGGCAACGTGGTTGGTACTACACTAAATGCTAGTTCTAATGTCATAACAACTAATGTTTATGCTACTACAGTTTCTGCTAATTTAATTGGGGGAACTGCCAATTTATCAACAAGTGTCAATTCAGCCCTCTTAACCGTTGGCACATCATTAATCGCCAACACCACAGGCGCTTATCATACCGGCACAATTAATGCTGCAAGTCATACAGTTGGTTCAAGTTTCATTGCTAACTCTACAGCGATTATAGGAACAGGATATGCTAATGTAACAACAAGTGTTAACTCAGCGTTGTTGACTGTCGGTACAGCTTTTACTGCTAATGCTACACTTGTCAATGCTGCTGCTATAAACATAACTGGTCAAGTTAATACCGCAACGCTTTACGCTGCAACTTCAGCTAACATTGGCACTGCGGTTGTTGCTAATGCTACGGGCGTCTATACCACTGGCACAGTCAATGCTGCTAGCCTTACTGTTGGTTCGGGATTTGTTGCAAACACGTCAAGATTGAATAGTAACACTGAAGTCACCCTTACAGTTAATAACAAAAAATTAGCGTTTGCAACAGTTAATTCATCTGCTAATGTATACTTCATTCAACAATCTGATGATAACTTTGTATTCTATTCTACCAATACAGCATACGGCCCAAGAGCCGTTTGGTCAATTTTTGCTAATAGCATAACAAGCAACTTTAATATTCAGGTTAGAAGTTCGCATAATGGTGGATTAACAATTCCTGCTGGTGTAACTTTATTAGATTCTACGGGGTCTCAAGGAACAGCAGGTCAAGTATTAACCACTAATGGTAGTAGTAACGTATATTGGTCTACCGTTACATCAGGAAGTAGTAGCACAAATACAGCTGCTCAATATATTTGGTCTAATACTCAAACATTCCAAGCTAATATTACTTTTAGCAACACTATATTGGGCACGACAGTAAATGCTGCAACTTTTAGCGTAGGATCTAATTTCATTGCTAATACTACGCAAGTAACGCTATCTGGTGTTGCTGTATCGGCAAATGCTACTATTGGTACTTCAGGACAAGTGTTATCGTCAAACGGTACTTCAGTATATTGGGCAAGCGTTGGCACACCTCGAGTTACTGCAATAGCTTCTGCTACAAGTATTACGCCAAACAGTGATTCTACTGATTTAGTAACACAGATTAATACTGGTGTTGCTGGTACTTTAACTATCAATGCTCCAACAGGAACTCCTTCTGATGGTCAAAGATTGATGTTTAGAATACAGAGCACGAATGTTCAAACACTTTCTTTTAACGCAGCATATGATGCTTCTGTAGATTTAGCGTTACCAACAGCAACTTCGGGCGCATCTAGATATGATTATATTGGCTTTATGTACAACTCAACGCAAACCAAGTGGAATATTGTAGCGAAGAATTTTGGCTTCTAAGGAGGAATTATGGAATTAGAAATACTTGACAATGGTATGCTTAGAATTAGATTTGAAAAAACAGACGGTAAGAATACCTTCAACGATGCTTTGATTTTTTCTCAAGCAGAATATGATGCGCTTACCGAGCAACAAATTGAAGAAATTAAACAACAAAGATTCGATAATTGGTTAGCAATAATCAATTATGTACCACCAGCAGAATAATAGATGGCAACTCGATATTGGGTAGGAGGATCTGGCAACTGGAGTGATGCAACCAATCACTGGGCTGCAACCAGCAATGGTGCTCCTGCTGTTGGTAATCTTCCTACCTTAGCTGATGATGTGGTGTTTAATGAATTTTCAGATGGAAACCCCACGCTTACGCTTCCATTTACTGTTACAGTAGATGTAACTGCTAATTGTCTTAGCTTCTCTACAAGTTCATTCGTTACAATGACGTTAGCAGGTACTGCTGCGCTAAACGTTTATGGTAGCTTTACTTTACCTGCTACTAACTTTACTTTAAGTTATTCCGGGACTCTTACTTTTCGTGCCACTGCGACAAATAGAACAATTACTTCTGCGGGTAAAACGTTCGCCGGTGCTATAACATTCAATCATACTGCTGGTGTGTCTTATACGCTTCAAGATGCTTTAACATGTACGTCTACTGTAACGCTGACTACTGGCACCTTAAATCTAAATGATTTAACTTTAACGTGCTTACTTTGGAACAGTAATAATGCTAATACTCGAGTATTAGCATTCGGCACTAGCGGAAAAATAACGAGTACATCTACTACTACTTCTACGGTAGTATCGATGGCAACGATGACAGGTTTTACTTTTACGGGTACTTCAAATATAACCCTGAGTGGAGCATCGGGTTCTGGTATTACGCGAACGGTTACGATGGGGACTACAGGTGGATCTGCTACTAATGCGCTTTCTTTAAACGTTACTACGGGTTCCGGCACTATAGCTTTATCAGGCTGGGTTAGAAATTTAGTTTTTACAGGTTCAACAGTTACCTTAGATAATAACACATTAAGCATTGGTGGAACGCTGACATTAGTAGCAGGTACTACTCTAGCTGCGGGCGCAAATATAGTCACATTTGCTTCTACCGGGAGCCAATCTGTTACTTCATTAGGCAAAACATTTGATTTTCCTGTAACATTTAATGGCGTTGGCGGTACGTTTACTCTACAAGATGGATTAACTTTAGGGTCAACTAGAACTGCTACGTTAACAGCCGGTACACTCGCATTAAACAACTTTACACTTACTTGCCAAACTTTTTCTAGTAGCACTAGTAATACGCGAGCTATAACGTTTGGTACTACTGGTAAAATAACTGTGTCATCAACGACTGGTGGGTCTGTAGTGACAATGGCAACGATGACTGGATTTACCTTTACTGGTACATCTAATATCACATTAAGCGGTAATGCTAGTGCTGTAACAAGAACGGTTACTATGGGTACTATTGGTGGTACTGGCACTAATGCTTTGTCATTAAACGTTACAGCTGGAAGTGACACAATATCTTTAGCAGGTGTCGTTAGGGATGCTATTTTTACTGGATCAACAGTTACGTTAGCTAATAATGCGTTGAGTATTTTTGGAACATTGACGCTAACTGCTGGTATGACTTTGACTGCTGGGGCGAGTACCGTTACGTTCGCTTCTACTGGTAGTCAATCTGTTACTACTCTCAGTAAGACGTTCGATTTTCCCGTAACTTTCGATGGTGTTGGCGGCACGTTTACGTTGCAAGATGCATTGACTTTAGGTTCTACTCGTACAGCAACTCTTACTAATGGTACTCTCGCATTAAACGACTTTACACTTACCTGTAACATTTTTTCTAGTATTAACTCAAATACTAGATCTATTGCGTTTGGTACTACAGGCAAAATAACTGTCACATCAACTTCCACTGCTACTGTAGTATCAATGGGAACGATGACCAATTTTACCTTTACTGGTACATCTAATATCACCTTAAGTGGTAATGCTAGTGCTGTAACAAGAACGGTAACGATGGCAACCTCTGGCAGCGGCGGTTCTGCTGTTAATGCTTTATCAGTAAACGTTACAGCAGGTTCTGATACTATATCTGTAACTGGGTTTGTAAGAAATTTGAACTTTACCGGGTCGACAGTTACGTTAGCAAATACCTTATTGTTTATTGCAGGAACGTTAACATTAACCGCTGGTACGACTTTGACTGCTGGTACAAATACTCTTACATTTGCCTCTACGAGTAGCCAATCTATTACTACTCTTGGTAAGACGTTTGATTTTCCTGTTACTTTTGACGGAGTAGGAGGTACTTGGACTTTACAAGATGCATTAACTGTTGGCGCTACAAGAACAACTACGCTGACTAATGGTACTCTTGCGCTAAACAATTTAACTCTTACTACAGGTATCTTTAGTAGCAATAACTCAAACACAAGAGCCATAACATTTGGATCAACTGGAAGTATAGTCATATTATTAACAACTACGGCTACTGTTATTGATATGACTACTATGACTGGATTTACCTATACAGGAACTCCTACCGTCACAGTAAACGGAGCAATGGTATCTGGTACACGAACTATTATTATGGGTACTACTGGAGGAACTGAAAGTAACGCACTAAACTTGAGTGTTACTGCAGGAGCAGGTTCTCTTGCTCTTACTGGAGTATATGAAAACTTAATAATGAATGGATTTACTGGAACTTTGACTAATACTGTTCGTACGATATACGGAATTTTAACACTTAACACGGGATATACTATAACATCTGGTACTAATGCTACTACGTTTGCTGCAACTTCTGGAACACAATATATTGTGCCTAATGGTATATCGATAACGTTCCCAATTACAGTTAATTCTCCTGGAGCTACATTCCAATTACAAAGTGCTATAACGCTAACTACAAATGGAACATTTACCTTAACAGCAGGCATATTAGATTTAAATAACTATACTTTAACTGTTACGACATTTGATACGAGTAATGCAAATGTTAGATCATTATATTTGGGCACTGGTGATTATTTAGTTATTACTGGAACTTCTTTTACACATAGAAATGACACTAACTTAACTGTTACTGGAAATCCTACAGTATATGTTACAGGATTATCTGCACTTAATATCGACACTCAAAAATTAGGTATTAAAGTTTCACCTACTTGTCCTAATATACTATTAGCGGATCCTACGTTTAATCCATTAATGTCTATATTAGATCTTAACTTATCAAATTGGGCAGTAGGGGCTGGAAAAATATTTGACATATATGCTGGAGGTAGCACTGATGACAGTTTTAGGGTTTATGGTAATTTAACCATGAACTCTGGCAATATTATTAGAGAAAGTAGTCCTAATCCTCCAACGTATTTCGTTTTTGCTGGAATGGCAGCTACAACTAAAACTATTACGTGTGACGCTTTTAACGGTTGCGGAGTTTGGTTTGATGATGGTGGTGTAGGCGCTAGTTGGCAATTAAATAGCAATATGAACGTTACGCTAGATGCTTCAACGTCGCTTGGTGGAACAAATAATCCATTTCGGTTGTATAGAGGTACACTATATGTAAACAATTACAATGTAACATTTAAACGAATTAAAGTTGAATCCGGATTTACGTTATACATGGGATCTGGTACATGGACATCTAATAGTGCTGCTACAACTAATGGTCAAGATATGATTACAATTAGTTCGACGTCTTGTTTTGCTCAAACGTGTTCTATAAGCACAACTAATACTGCAAACGTGACAAGTGTTGCAAATCTTTATAATATTACGACTGATGCCGCAGGGGGAATAATATATTTGAAGTCTGCCTCAGCTAATGTTAATTCATTAGTTTCAAGTGCAGGAAATAGCGCATTCTATTTGTGCAATACCACTTTCTCGAATTTATATTTAACGGGCACAGCCTCTTTACCCTGTACTTTAGCTAGAGCAAACACTACAGCAACTCTTACTCTAACTCAAACAACAGGAACTGCTTTTGTTGAACACTGTAATATTAATAGTACTTCTGTAACCGGTGGAGCTACGTGGAGAGGGCAAAACTGCACGAATGCAAATAACACCGGATGGACGGTGATTACCGATCAAAAAACATATGGTCAAAATGGATTCTTTGGATTTCTTACTGGATTATAAATTATAAATACTCTATAAATCTCGGAGATTAAAATGGCTATTCCAACAACTCGTTCTGCATTTAAAGAATATTGCTTAAGACGATTAGGTAAGCCTGTCATCGAGATTAACGTAGATGAAGATCAGGTAGAAGATCGTATTGACGATGCTTTGCGTTATTATTGGGATTATCATTTCGATGGTGCTGAGAAAGTTTACTATAAGCACGCTGTAACATCAACCGATAGAACCAATAAGTATATTACTCTTCCAGAAAATATTATTGGTGCAGTTAGCATATTTTCAATAGCTGATCCATCTATTCGTTCTGATGATCTTTTTAATATTCGTTATCAGATTGCTTTAAATGACTTATACACACTAACTTCAGTATCAATGCTTCCATACTATATGGTAATGGAAAATCTTGCATTAATTGCTGAGATGCTTGTAGGTAAGCAACCAATTCGATACAACAGACATATGAATAAGTTATATGTCGACATGGATTGGAACACTTTAACGGATGGTGAATTTCTTTTAGTTGAAGCTTATCAGATCGTAGATCCAACTGACTATGTAGATGTTTGGAAAGATCAATGGTTAATGAGATATTCTACTGCTTTAATTAAGCGCCAATGGGGAGCTAACCTAAGTAAGTTTACTGGAATGACTCTTCCGGGAGGAGTTCAGTTTAACGGACAGACTCTTTATAATGAAGCTATTCAAGAAATTGATACGCTTGAACACGAAATGATCAATTCTTATAGTTTACCTGTCCTTGATCTTGTAGGATAGAGGGTTGTAACGTGGCAACAAGCGTCTTTTTTAATAATTTTGGTTCAAGTCAAGAACAAAGCTTAATCGAAGATCTTGTCATAGAGTCGATTCGAATCTATGGACATGATTGTTTTTATCTTCCAAGATCTTTAATTAATAAAGATAATATCTATGGCGAAGATTCAATCTCTGAATACAATGAACAGTTCATGATTGAGATGTATATTAAGAATGTTATGGGCTTTAAAGGTGAAGGCGATTTCTTATCCAAGTTTAATTTGCAAGTCCGTGATCAGATGACTTTCACAATTGCAAAGCGAGTATTCTTTGATGAAATTGGAAATTATAGAGCACTCGATCGTCCTCAAGAAGGAGATCTAATTTATTTTCCGTTGAACAAGAAAGTTTTTGTAGTTAAATTTGTTGAACATGAGGCAGTGTTTTACCAACTTGGTGCTCTACAGACATATGATTTAGAGTGTGAGCTTTGGGAATACTCAAATGAAATAATGAATACTGGAATTGCCGATATAGATTTACTTCAGAAGAAGTATTCATTTGACATGTCACAATTTGCAATTCTTACTCAAGACTCATTTGTCATAACAGACGAAGATGGATATGATTTAGTACAAGAACAATATAATTTTGTTACACAAGTTGGTTCAAGTTTTGAAGATAATGAAAATCCTGTTAATGAAAATCTTCAATCTGAAGCAGAAGCTGTTATTAATTTTACTGATTCGAATCCATTTTCTGAAGGTAACTATTAATGTTTAATCAGTTCTATCATGGATCACTTAGAAAATACGTTGTTATGTTTGGTACATTATTTAATAGCATCTATATCAATCGCATAAACAGTAGTAATGAAACTGTTCAATCAATGAAAGTTCCATTATCATATGGACCTAAAGAAAAGTTTCTTGCACGGCTTGAAGGTGATCCAACATTCAATCGTCCAGCAATGGTTCTTCCAAGAATGGCATTTGAAATTACGTCTATTAGTTATGCATCAGATAGAAAATTGAATACGCTTAATCGGAACGTTAAAGTCAATAGCGCAAACACAGCATCATTAGCATATCAATATCAATCAGTGCCATATGATATTGGATTTACTTTATACATAATGGTAAAGAATGTCGATGATGGCACGCGTATCGTAGAACAGATATTACCTTATTTTACACCTGAATGGACTATCACTGCTAATTTAATACCTCAATTAGGTTTAAATGTAGATATTCCAATTATATTAAAAACGATTGGTTCTCAGGATACATATGAAGGCGATTTTATGAATCGTCGAGCTATAGTTTGGACTCTTGATTTTGCAATGAAAGCATACTTCTTTGGACCTGTTAAGAAAGGTTCAATCATCAAGACAGTCAATACAAATATCTATGTGGCTAAAACTGAAAACATAGATGATGCTGTAGGTGTCACTGATATTGCTTCGAGAGTAACTATACGTCCTGGTTTACTTGCCAATGGTTCTCCAACATCAAATGCTTCACTATCAGTTGATATATCGCAAATTGATGCTGATGAGAATTATGGGTTTATTACTGAATTTGATAGTTATGAAGATATAATCCAATGAACTCCGATAAAATTATTGCTGACTCATTAGACATTGCTAGGTTTGACGAACAAGTCGAATATATTCCAAGTTCCGATGATGATTACGATTTTGCTCGAAAGAACATTCGTTCTATTCTCGAGAAAGGATCTATTGCTTTAGATAAGATGCTTGATGTTGCAGACTTATCTCAGCACCCACGAAGTTATGAAGTAGTCTCAACACTTATTAAATCATTATCCGATTCAAGCAAAGATCTATTAGAGCTTGCTGAGAAAAAGAATCGTATTGAAAAAGGTAAAGATGTTGATGGTAATAAAACCATAAATAATAACTTATACATCTCAACCTCTGAACTATTGAAGTTAATAAAGAATAAATGAGTGAAGCATATCTTGGTAACCCACTTCTAAAGAAATCTAATGTAAAATTTAATTTTACAAAAGAACAAATTGAAGAATACATAAAAGCCTCTGAAGATCCAGAGTATTTTATATTAAATTATTGCTATATTGAAACTCTTGATCATGGCCTGATTAAGTTTGAGCTTTACGATTGTCAGAAGAATAAAATAAAAGTCATTAATGAGAACCGTAAAGTTATCGTTATGGAAGGTCGGCAACAAGGTAAGACTACTACTTCAGTTGCCTATATCTTATGGTATACGGTTTTCCAATCTCATAAGAACGTAGCTATCTTAGCAAATAAAGCCGCAACAGCTCGCGGTATTCTTGCAAGATATCAGTTGATGTATGAGAACTTGCCCAAATGGATGCAACAAGGTGTGGTCAATTGGAATAAAGGCGATATTGAACTTGAGAATGGATCTAAAATCTTTACGGCCGCGACGACAGCTGCAGGTATTCGTTCTCAGTCAGTTAACTTATTGTATATTGACGAAGCAGCAATTATTCCAAATAATGTAGCTGAACAGTTCTTTACTTCTGTATACCCTGTAGTTTCTGCTGGTCAGACTACAAAAATCATCATTACTTCTACACCGTATGGATATAATCATTTCTGGAAATTCTGGAATGATGCACAGAATAATCGTAATGACTTTGTTCCATTGTTTATTCCATACCACGAGATTCCTGGTAGAGATGATAAATGGCTTGAAGAACAAAAAAGACAGTTAGGTGAACTCAAGTTCAATCAAGAAGTTCTTTGTAACTTCCTTGGGTCGTCTGCAACTCTTATTGGTTCAGATGCTATTGCTAAGATGTCAATTATTGATCCTATTCACAGTTATGATGGTCTCGATATATTCTTAGAACCAGAACCACATGCGGTTTATGTCATGACCGTCGATACTGCAAAAGGAGTTGGGGGTGACTTCTCTGCGTTCACGGTCGTTGATATATCCACTATTCCATATAGGATTGTTGCTAAGTATAAGAATAATGTGATTAGTCCATTGCTTTATCCCAATGTGATTAATGAGGTTGGTAAAAAATATAATGATGCATTCTGTTTAATTGAATTGAATGTAAATGAACAGGTAGCATATATTCTTCATACAGAATTAGAATATGATAATATTTTATTTTCTGTCAAAGAAAAAAGTAGTCAGACAATTACATCTGGATTTGCAAGCAAAAGCATGCGTCCAGGCATAGTAATGGATCGTAAAGTAAAAAGAATTGGTTGCCATAACTTAAAATCATTAATAGAAACTGGCAAATTCCTTATCACAGATGCAGACACTATTTCTGAGATTTCAACATTCATTGAAAAGAGAGGTAGTTTTGAAGCTGATGAAGGATATCATGATGACTTAGTTATGACATTAGTTATGTTTGCTTGGCTTATAACTACTCGCTATTTTAAAGAAATAAATAGTGTTGATCTTAGAAAAGCATTGTATGAAGCTAAGATGAAACAAATCGAAGAAGATATGGTCCCATTTGGAATAGTTGATACTGGAATGCCACCCCCAGCAATAGTTGAAATGAGTGATTTTGATAAGTTTTTTTACGATAATGATTAAAACCAAAGAAATATAAATACTAGAACATAGATTAATCACCTTTTCGAGAGGGAGAATAAAAAATGGCATTTCAAGTAAGTCCCGGAGTTAATGTATCCGAAATTGATTTAACCACAATTGTGCCTGGCGCAGCAACTACAGAAGGTGCTTTTGCTGGTGTATTTCGTTGGGGTCCAATCGACAAACTAGTCCTTGTAGACTCAGAAGAAAATTTAGTTGCTCGGTTTGGAAAACCAACTAATCACAATCCAGAAACATTCTTTACAGCTGCAAACTTTTTAGCGTATGGAAATCAGTTGTACGTAAGCCGTGCAGCAAATACGGCTGATGCAACTGGTGCAACTGGTGTTCTTTCTGCTATGGCAAATAGCACCACAATTACCAGCAACTTAGTTCATCTAGTTCTTAATGCTGATGATTATGATACGAAAGTTGCAAATTTTGAAGCTGGCGTTCAGTTCATTGCCAAGTATCCTGGTGAACTAGGAAATTCACTTAAAGTTTCTGTTTGCAGTGCTGCTAATCAATACACACAAACCATCGATTTTCTTTCTGGCAATACTGTTGGCACTGCCAATACATCATTCGGTAATGCAACTGCTACAAAGATTGATTTTACTGTTGGTTCCAATACTGCCACTATTTCTTTGGTAAATACTGCTGTTTTGACGGGTAGTACTCCTGTACCCTATGCAAATACAGTTGCAAACCTATTCTCAATTGGTGATATCTTAGAAGTAGGAAATAGTTCAATTGGCAAACAATATCTTAAAATTTCTAATGTAAGCATTCTTGTAAATAACTCTGCCGGTACAAACACCGGTGCTGCTACGATTACATTAAATCTTGTTTCCAAATATACTCTATCTTCTAATTATAGTTCAAACACAATTGTTAGAGATTGGGAATATTTTAATTCTGTAGATTCTGCTCCTGGTCAATCTGAATTTGTGGCAAACTTTGGTAACACCGCAGCAAATGATGAACTTCATGTTGTTGTTGCCGATGAAGATGGCAGGATTACAGGAGTTCCTGGAACAATTCTAGAAGTCTATAAAGGTCTATCAAGAGCAACTGATGCAAAGACCAATGATGGTGCCATTAATTATTACAAGACTGTTCTAAATGATAACTCCAATTACATTTGGTGGGCAACTGATAGGTCAGGCGCAGTATCTAATACAGCAGTAAACATTACTTCTTCAACAAATTCAAAGCCATCAAATTTTTCATTTATCAATGGTTCTGATGGGGCTGATGAAAGCACTGTTACTAATGCAGCACTTGCTTTAGCATATGATAAGTTTAAGTCACCAGATGATGTTGATGTTTCTTTACTACTACAGGGTAAAGCAAGAGGATCTACTCACAATTCACAGCTTGCAAATTATCTAATTGATAATATTGCTTCTGTTCGTAAAGACTGTGTAGCCTTTATTTCTCCTGATCGTGCTGACGTTGTTCAGAATTCAGGTAAAGATGAAGCACAAGATATTGTTGATTTCCGTAATGCACTTACTTCTACTTCATATGCAGTATTAGATTCTGGATACAAGTATCAGTACGATAAGTACAATGATGTTTATCGTTATATCCCACTTAATGGTGATATAGCTGGTTTGGCTGTTCGTACTGATAGCGTAAGAGATCCTTGGTTTTCGCCTGCTGGTTTCAATCGTGGTCAAATTAAGAATGTGATTAAACTTGCCTTTAATCCAGGCAAAGCTGATCGCGATCTTCTTTATAAGAACGACGTAAACCCAGTAGTTACTTTTCCAGGTCAAGGAACAGTTCTTTACGGCGATAAGACTCTAATCGGTGCTCCAAGTGCTTTTGATCGAATCAACGTTCGTCGGCTATTCATTGTTCTCGAGAAGACTATTGCACGTGCTGCTGAGGGTTTACTCTTTGAATTCAATGATGAATTTACACGGGCTCAGTTCAAGAATATCGTTGAACCTTTCCTCAGAGACGTCAAAGGAAGACGCGGCATCTATGACTTCAAGGTAGTGTGTGATAGCACAAATAATACCCAAGGAGTCATTGATAGAAATGAGTTTGTAGGTGACATCTACGTTAAACCTGCTCGTGCAATTAATTATATTCAATTGAACTTTGTTGCAGTGCGATCCGGTGTAGAATTCTCTGAAGTAGTTGGTCAGGGTTTTTAATCTAAAGATAAATAAAACAACTATATAGGAGAGCTTAGATGGCATTTAATGTAAATGAAATCAGAAGTCAATTAGTACTTGGAGGAGCAAGACCATCGCTTTTCCAGGTCACAATTCAAAATCCAGCTAATAGTGCTGGGGATATTAAAGTACCATTCATGGTTGAAGCTACATCAATCCCAGAGTCAACCATTGGTATGATTCAAGTTCCTTATTTTGGTCGTAAAGTTAAGATTGCAGGTGATAGAGTTTTTGGTGCATGGACTGTTCAAGTAATTAACGATGAAGATTTCCTTATCCGTAATGCAATGGAATCATGGCTAACTTCAATAAATAGTCATGAAGGAAATATTACTCAATTTGGTTCAGCTTCACCCCTGCTTTATAAATCACAAGCACAAGTAGTTCAATATTCAAAGACTGGTATCCCAATTAGAACATATCAGTTCAATGGATTGTTCCCAACAAGTGTAGCTGCAATGGGTTTAGATTGGAATGCAACAGACCAAATTCAAAAATTTCAAGTGACATTTGAATATGATTGGTGGGAAGTTTCTGGAGGAATCACCGGCAACGCTGGTGGTACTTAATAAACATGGGGGTATTTTTGCCCCCATTTTTTAGTGGAAAAATATAATGGCAAGCATTTTTGGATTTCAATTTAAGCGCAAAAAAGACGAAGTAGTTTCTTTTGCGCCTCCAGTCTTTGATGACGGTGCCGTTGCAGTTGCTGCAGGCGGCGCTTATGGCACTTACGTTGATCTTGAAGGATCAGCTAGGTCTGAAGCAGAACTCGTTACTAAATATCGAGAGATGGCAATGCATCCTGAAATTGATGCTGCTGTCTCCGATATTGTGAATGAAGCAATCTCCGATGAAGAAGATAAAGGTGCCGTTCATCTTAATCTAGAAAATGTTCCAGTTGCACCAAAGATTAAAGATCTTATTATTGCTGAATTCAATTATCTTCTTGAACTATTTGAATTCAATACAAGATCCTATGATGTATTTCGTCGTTGGTATGTAGATGGTCGCTTAGTCTATCATGTTATTATTGATGAAAAGGCACCACAGAATGGTATTAAAGAATTACGATATGTAGATCCACGTAAGATTCGTAAAGTACGTGAGATGAAAAGAAAACCAATAGCTGATTCTGGTGTTTCTGTTACTCAAGTGGAATCAGAATATTACATTTATAATGACAAGGGATTCCAGACAAATATCTCTGCTACTTCAAATGCATTTGGTTCAAATGGATTAAAGATCTCAGCTGATGCAATCCTTGGAGTCAACGCCGGTATTCTTGATAAGAATAATCAATTAGTTCTAGGTCATTTACATAAGGCTATTAAAGCTCTAAATCAGCTTAGAACTCTTGAAGATGCTACACTTATCTATAAGATTTCACGCGCACCAGAGCGTCGGATATTTTATATTGATGTAGGTAATCTTCCAAAGATGAAAGCTGAGCAATATCTTCGTGATATTATGACTCGTTTTAAGAATCGTGTAGTTTATGATTCATCTACTGGCGAAGTCCGAGATGATCGTAAATTTATGACAATGTTAGAAGACTTTTGGTTACCACGTCGAGAAGGTGGCCGAGGTACTGAAATCTCAACTCTTCCTGCTGGTCAATTATCCGGTGATCTTGAAGATGTTAAGTATTTTCAACGTAACCTTTATAAATCATTAAATGTTCCTGTCAACCGACTTGAACCTGATAACACATATACGATGGGTCGTGCTACGGAAATTACAAGAGACGAAGTTAAGTTTACTAAGTTTGTTTCAAGACTACAAACTAAGTTTAGTGAACTATTTCTTGATGCATTAGAGAAGCAATTGGTCTTAAAGAGAATCATTGCACCAGAAGAATGGCCAGCACTTGCAAATAAATTTAAATTTGATTATTCTAAAGATAATCAGTTTGCTCAGCTTAAAGACTTAGAAATTATTCGTGAAAGAAATGCTATCATGTCTGAAGCTGATCCATATGTTGGTAAGTATTATTCAACTGAATGGGTCAAGCGTAATATATTACGTCAAGATGAAAGCGAAATGCAAACCGTAATGACCCAAATAAATAATGAAATCAAAGCTGGTATTATACAGTTGGCTCCACCTCCTGGCGAAGAACCACCAAAAAAGTAATTTATAAATAGGAGATACACATGGCAGAAGTAATTGATTTAGTTAAATATGCTGCTGATAATCAGCCAATAGATTTTGGTTCTACTTTTAAAGAACTACTTGGTCAAAAAGCATTAGAAATAATAGACGCACAAAAACAAGAAGTCGCAGCTTCGATGTTTGGTAATGATCCAGATGAAGATGATTTTGATGATGAAGAACTAGAACAAACTCTTGATGATATTGAAGTAGATGATTTGGAAATTGATGATGAGATCGAATTATCTGACGACGATATAGAAACCGGAGAAGAAGATGAAGACTATTAAAGATATCATAGAACTCTATAAGCCTAAGTCAGCTGACGAAGATCGATTCGTCAAGAAGCACGTTATTAAGAAAACAGAAGATGCTAATGGCAATAAAGATGATGTCTTTAATGCAACGAACGTTAAGTCTGTAGATCGTATACCTAAGCATGGTTATAATCCAGGCGAAGATCAACAGGTGTATGAAGAAGCCGAAAAACCCGATCGCCTTGCTGCTATTGCCGCTGCTGCTAAAAAGAAGAATGCTCAGATCGGCAAAACTGTAGTAACTGGAAGTAGAGGTGGAGTTGGTGGAGCTGAGACCAGAAGATATCCTGCTGGAACTCTTAAGAATTCTCATGAGCCAGAAGGCGAAGAACTCAATGAATTAAGCAAAGAAACATTAAAAAGTTATACACAGAAAGCTGTTTTTTCCGCTAATCCTTCTACCACACATACTCCTCAAAGAGCGAAAAGAGTTAAAGGCCTAATTAAAGCTACTAATAAATTATATCTTAAACAATATGAAGAAGTAGAACCAGAAGGTGAAGAGCTTGACGAAGCAAGAACCAAAAAAAGTCCAATTGAAAAACTTTTCAATCGCCCATCAATGCAATTCGCAAAAAAATACACTAATAAAAAATCATCTGATGAAATAAAGATGGAACGTCTTGGGTTTCCAGCACGTCATCTTCCTAAAGAAGATTCTGACACCGGAACAACTTCTTCATTAGAAGGAAAAGCAAAACAGGGAAAGATTGAAGACGTTGCAAAGCGTACAATGCAGAATAATTCATATGAGTCAGAAGGTCAGCAACTTAATGAACTAGGATATGAACAAAATGTATCAGGCCGTCGGCGTCCTGGTAGTCCAATGGATTCTGCACAAATAAAAAGAAATTCTACATTACGCAGGGATGATGCTGAATCTCCATTAAAACCAAGTGATATTCCTATTGGGAAAAATGCACCTGTTCGTCCAACTGTTGCGTCTTCAAGTTCACCTGTAGCTTCTCCAGCACCTGCTCTTACGCCCAGTGTACCAAAACCACTTTCTCCTGTTCGCTCAATAGCTGCTGCACCAGCTGCTAAGCCAGTATCTTCATATAAAGGTACAAGTGCTACACAAAATTTAGCTAAATTGAATAACATTAAGGATGTAAATAAAATTAGTGTTGGACAAAAAATAAATTTAGGTGGAGATAAATCGTATACTGTACAAAAAGGTGATACTTTAGATAGAATTTCTAAGCGTGCTGCTGCACCAGCAGCAGCAACTGCGCCTTCAGTTCGTCCAACAGTTGCACAAGGTGGTCGTGGTGGTCCAAGTCAGACTCCAGCAGCAACTGCGCCTTCAGTTCGTCCAACAGTTGCACAAGGTGGTCGTGGTGGTCCAAGTCAGACTCCAGCAGCAACAGAACCTAAGTCAAATGGTTTTATGTCAGGTAGAGGAAATCATCCAGTTGATCTTGGTAAAGTAGCAAGTTCGGTTAAATCTTTTTTGATGCGTCCGGCTACTTCTGGACGAGGTGCCTATGGCAAACAGACTGCAGTTAACAGTTCATATGAACCAGAAGGTGATCAGTTTAATGAACTAGTTCTCAATCCATTCCTTAGAGGTCTCTTAGAAGCAACATGTAAAGAATGTGGCACGACTTATAAAAAGGGTGGTTCATGCTCATGTTGCATGAAAGAAGACGTTCAGCTTGATGAGATTCTAACTCCTTCAATGGGTGCTGGTGCATATATCGATGACTTTGTTAATTCAAAAAATCCAAAGTTTGCTGGCAAGTCTAAAGAAAAACGCAGACAAATGGCATTAGCAGCTTACTATGCTGCTAAAAGAGGTAATTAATTATGCCAACAGTTATCAATAGAAATGGGCTATCAGCAGTAATTCATGTTACGGCTAATTCAACCGTAGTGATTGCAGGCAATTCATCTGTGAGTAATATTGCTTCTGGTAACAGCACAGTATATGAAACGCTTACTGGTGGTAACATTACTCAGATCTGGTGGGGTGCTCCTGCTGGATATTGGACTGTGAAGCGTGGTGCAAACACAGTACTTGTTCTTTCTGAAACAGGTTATTTGGATTTTGCCGGTTGTGGTTCTTCACTTATGATTGATGCAACAGCTAACGTTGTTGCTAACCTTGTGACTTCAGCCACTGGTTTCTTAATGATCGAAGTACAAAAGACACCAACTAGCACAGGCTATACTGCTTAAGGAACAAACATGAAACTTATTTGCGAGCAAATAGAAAACGTACGTTACGTTACAGAAGCTAAAGAATCTGGTAAGAAAGATTACTTCATTGAAGGCATATTCATGCAAGCCGATCTTCAGAATAGAAACGGAAGAGTTTATCCTGTTTCTATTCTAGAAAAAGAATGTGCTCGTTATATGAAAGAAGCAGTTCAACAGAACAGAGCTTATGGCGAGCTTGGTCATCCAAGTGGTCCTTCTATTAATTTAGATCGTGTATCACACATGATCAAAGAACTTCGTCAAGATGGATCCAACTTCATTGGTCGGGCAAAGATTATGGATACTCCTATGGGTAACATAGTAAAGAACCTTATGGATGAAGGCGCTTCTCTTGGTGTTTCTACGCGTGGTATGGGTTCAATCCGCGAAAATAAGCAAGGTTTTATGGAAGTTCAAGATGATTTCCATTTAGCTACTGCTGCTGATATTGTAGCTGATCCTTCTGCACCTGACGCTTTTGTTCGTGGAATCATGGAAGGTGTTGAATGGGTGTGGGATAATGGTCTTCTTAAAGCTCAAAAGCTTGAAGAAATGAAAACCACCATTAAGAAAACTTCACGTAAAAAACTTGAAGAAACAAAGCTTAAAGTATTCAAAAATTTTATTGATGAATTAGTTAAAATATAAGGTTTAATAAATATACTAAAACCTAGTTAAAGGAGTTAATTACAATGAGTCTAAGAGACGTAATTAAAAATGTTCTTCAAGAAGAACTAAATGAAACAGCACCTGTTGGCGGCGGCGCTACTGGCGCTTCAATGGCCTCTGATCCTACCGGCGTTCAAGCTCAAGCCCCCGGCAACAGCAAGAAGCAGGGCGATGCAGCTTCCAAAGCTCTAAGCGATGGTGTTACTGGCATTGAAGACACAGATCCAGAAAACAACGTAAATACCGCTTCAGTTGGCGATGCTGCTAAGAATGCCGCAACAATTGCCGCTAAAGAACATATGGAACTTATGTTTGATGGTGAAGAACTTTCTGAAGAGTTCAAAGATAAAGCTTCAACACTTTTTGAAGCTGCTCTTCACTCAACACTTACTGAAGCTATTCAAGAGCTTGATGCTCTATATGAAGCTAAGCTTGTTGAAGAAGTTGAAGCCCTCGAAGAACAAACAACTCTACAGATTGCAGAACTAGTTGAACAGCTTGATAAGTATCTCAACTACGTTGCAGAAGAGTGGGTTAAGGAAAATGAAATTGCTATTCAGTCTTCACTCCGTTCTGAAGTAACTGAAGATTTCATTAACGGTCTAAAGAACCTATTTGTTGAACATTACATTGACATTCCAGAAGAGAAGGTTGATGTAGTAGAAGAGCTATCAAGCCGTGTTCAGGAACTTGAAGAAGCTCTTAACGAAAAGCTCAATGAAAATATCGAACTAGTTAATCTTTTCAATGAAAAAGTTAGCGATGAGATTTTTTCTGAGGTCGCAGAAGGGTTAGCTGCCACTCAAATTGAGAAGCTAAAGACACTTTCTGAAGGTGTAGAATTTAATGACGTTGATACTTTTAAGAACAAGCTAAATGTTATTAAAGAGACATATTTCCCATCAAATACCGTTAGAAAGACTTCACGTCTTCTCGAAGAGTCATTCGATGGCGAAGAGCCAAAGGTAACAACAGGTCCGATGGCTCAGTATATGAACGCCATTGCAAGAACTACTGTTAAGTAAAAAACATTTGTTGTATAAATAGAGAAATAGCAAATAATTAGTTGCTAACAAAGGAGAAAAACCAATGATTCTAACTGAAGAAGCTCAAAGAAAGTGGCAGCCAGTACTAGAGCACCCCGATCTACCAAAGATCACAGATGCTCATCGTCGTGCTGTAACCGCAGTAATCCTAGAAAACACAGAACAAGCTCTCCGTGAAACCGGTCGTCAGCTTGGTGGTCAGCGTCTTCTAGGCGAAGCAACTCATGCCAACCAAACTGGTGCTGACATTGACAACTTCGATCCAGTGCTTATTTCACTAGTTCGTCGTTCCATGCCAAACCTAATTGCCTATGACATCTGCGGCGTTCAGCCAATGACTGGTCCAACAGGCCTAATCTTTGCAATGCGTGCTAAGTACAGCAACTCCTCAAACTCCGGCGTAGAAGCATTCTACAACGAAGCCAATACGGGTTTTGCCACACTTACAGCTGGTTCCAACACAATTGGTCAGCAGCACGTTGGTACAGTTCCTGGTAATACATCAGTAACTGCTAATCTTGCTTATGGCAATGCCTATAACTATGGCACCGGCATGGCAACAGCCAATGCTGAAGCCCTAGGTATTTCCGGTGGCACATCTTTCCCAGAAATGGCTTTCTCCATTGAGAAGGTTACAGTTACTGCTAAGACACGTGCTCTAAAGGCTGAGTACACGATGGAACTAGCCCAGGACCTAAAAGCAATTCATGGTCTTGATGCTGAAACCGAACTAAGCAACATTCTTTCAGCTGAAATTCTTGCTGAAATCAATCGCGAAGTAGTTCGTACCATCAACCTATCAGCTGCTCGTGGTGCCAACACTGGTACAACAACACAGGGTATCTTTGACCTTGATACTGACTCCAACGGTCGTTGGTCAGTTGAAAAGTTCAAGGGCCTCATGTTCCAGGTTGAACGTGAATGTAATCAAATTGCAAAAGATACACGTCGGGGCAAGGGCAACCTAATCGTCTGCTCTTCTGACGTAGCTTCTGCTCTTCAGATGGCCGGCGTTCTCGATTATGCTCCTGCTCTAAACAGCAACCAGCTTAATGTTGATGACACAGGCAACACCTTTGCTGGTGTTCTAAATGGCCGCATTCGTGTATACGTTGATCCATATACCACTGGTAACTATCTAACAGTTGGTTATAAGGGTTCAAGTGCATTCGATGCCGGTATCTTCTATTGCCCATATGTTCCTCTCCAGATGGTTCGTGCAGTAGACCAGGGTTCATTCCAGCCAAAGATTGGCTTCAAGACCCGCTATGGTATCGTAGCCAACCCATTTGCACAGGGAACAACTGCTGGCCTAGGTGCAATTGCTGAAGATGTTAACCTATACTATCGCAGAGTGCTAGTTACCAACCTAATGTAAGATTAGGTACTTGTAACGTAAGAAGGGGACGCAAGTCCCCTTCTTTTTATAATAAGAATAAATCTTCTATGTTATTAGGGAGAACGCAATGTTCTCCTTTGTTTTATAAATATTGAAAAAGGAGAATCATTATGTCAGCGACAGATAATCAACCAGCAAACAAGAATTTCCTGTCTCCATTTGGTTATAAGTTTTCCGTTAAGAAGACTCCAAATATGAATTGGTTTATTCAATCGATAAACATTCCAACCGTCTCTCTTGCTAGAACAGATGTATCAAACCCATTTGTTGTGTTTCCTGTAGGCGGTGACCATCTCCGGTTTGATAATATATCTCTCACGTTTAGAGTTGATGAAGATTTAGCTAACTATAGAGAGATCTATAATTGGTTAACTGCAATAGGGTTTCCTGATACATTTGACCAATATAAAGATTTGGCCAATAAGACCTTTGGCGGTAATTCAGGTAATGCTTTACCTGGGTCTGGTTATGCACTGTATTCTGATGCCACCTTAACAATACTCACTTCCGCAATGAATCCACACCTTGAAGTTACCTTCATAGACCTTTTCCCAATAGGGTTATCTGCACTTCTGTTTGATTCACGACTAACCGACATGCAATATGTTGAAGCCACCGCTACATTTGCCTGCAGAAAATTTAACATAAATATGCTTTAGGCTATATACATTATATGGACTGATGGGTATAATCTACCTATTGGTCTTTCATAATAAAGTATATTAGTTATAATTGGTATAGTAATGAAATTAGAAGAAATACAAGATCTATGGACTAAGGATTGTCAGATAGATAGAACTGAATTAGGTGAAGAAAGTCTACGTGTATCTCAGTTACATTCAAAGTACTTTAAGTTCTTTTCTGCTGAAAGACTTACTCTCAAGAAACTTGAAAAAGACTATAAGGTTCTTTACCGACATAAGTTTGAGTACTATAATGGATCTATCTCTCAAGAAGTTCTGAGAGAGTTTGGTTGGGAACCTAATGGTCTTAAGATCCTTAAATCTGATGCTCATATATATCTAGATAGTGATAAAGATTTAATTGAACTCAGTCTAAAGATGGATTATCAGAAAGAAAAAATTGACTTTCTGGAAAACATCATTAAAAGTGTAAACAATCGTGGTTACCAACTGAAATCAGCGATTGACTGGGAGAAATTTAAAGTGGGAGCGTAATGGAACTAATTCGTATTGAAAAGATTAATGAACTTTATGTGAAATTGAGATGTGAACCTTGGATGGCCAAGGAGATTGATTCATTCTTCACGTTTAAAGTCCCAGGATATCAGTTTACACCTGCATACCGGTCTGGTATGTGGAATGGCGAGATCCATCTTTTCAATACATCTACTTGTCTTCTTTATGCTGGTCTGACTGAGTACATAGAGAAGTTTGCTCAAGAACGTGAGTATAAAGTAGAATACTTATACGATAACTCTGCTTTTGAGTTTAGTCTTGTTGATGCTAACCAAGAGATTCAGTCTTATGGTATCAAGATAGAACCAAGAGACTATCAAATAGAAGCATTTGCTCATGCCGTAAGAAACCATAGAGCAATGATGCTATCTCCTACGGCCTCAGGCAAATCTCTTATCATCTACCTCTTAATAAGATGGTATAGGTTCTTTAGGAATAAAGTCCTCTTAATTGTTCCTACCACTTCACTTGTTCAACAGATGCATTCTGATTTCCAATCATATGGCTTTGACTCTGAAAAATATTGCCATATGATTTATTCTGGAAAAGAAAAAGAAACAAATCAACCTATCGTAATCACAACTTGGCAATCAGTCTATAAGATGCCTAAAGCTTGGTTCAATAAGTTTAATGTGGTGATTGGTGATGAAGCACATTTATTTAAAGCAAAGTCCTTAACTAAGATCCTATCCAATCTAGATCAATGCAAATACAGGTTTGGTTTTACAGGAACTCTTGATGGCACGCAGACTCATCGTTTGGTTCTTGAAGGCTTGTTTGGTCCAGTTAAAAAGGTTACTACCACAAAAGAACTGATGGATCAAAAGCACCTATCATCATTTAAGATTAAGTGTTTAGTTCTTAAGTATTCCGATGAAGAATGCAAATCCGTAAGCAAAATGAAGTATCAAGATGAAATAGACTTCATTGTTTCATCACAAAAAAGAAATAACTTCATTAAAAAACTTGCACTTTCTTTGAATGGAAACACGCTTTTGCTATTCCAATATATTGAAAAACATGGTAAAATACTATACGACTTGATCTCTAGTTCTGTCGAATCAGGCAGACAAGTATATTTTGTTCATGGTGGAATAGGTGCAAGTGATCGTGAAGATATTCGACGACTTGTTGAAATGGAAAAAGATGCAATCATTATTGCTTCGTATGGTACATTCTCAACAGGTATTAATATTCGTAATCTTCATAACATTATCTTTGCTTCTCCTTCCAAATCAAGAATCAGGAATCTTCAATCAATTGGTCGTGGTCTAAGATTAGGTGAGAATAAAGATGGTTGTGTTCTATTTGATCTTGCAGACGATTTAACGTGGAAAGCAAAGAAGAACTACAGTTTAGATCACTTTGTAGAAAGAATGAAGATCTACAATGAAGAAAAATTTGAATCAAAAATTTATAGTATAGGCTTAACATGAAATATTACAAAGTATTGAAACTTTCAAATGGCGATGATGTGATTGGTTTGATTGATGGTGAGTATGATGATCCTACTGTTTATCGTATTGAAAGGCCATTGACGATCTATAACATGACACTTGATAATGGATCAACGGCTCTATATTTGAAGAGTTATTCCGTATTGTGTAATGGTGATTTTGCTTCAATCTTTAAGAATCAAGTGATTAGTTCATATACGCCAAGTCCTACATTCATTAACTTTTATGATGTTATGGTTCAATATTCAGAACTATTTTCTATTCCAGAAACTATTGCTGGTGCTACTGCTGCTACTCTTATTTTACAAGACGCAATCAAACGAAAACTTCGGAGAGAAAAAGATGATTTGCCTACATCAAAATCAAAATTAACTCCAAAGAATAAAGTAACACACTAAGGCATAAACATGAGAACAACAACTCACTACGTAGATAACAAAAAATTATTTGAAGAACTTTCAAAGCATAGAGTTTTAGTTTTAGAAGCAAAAGAAAATAAGACTCCTAAACCTAGACTTTCAAACTACGTAGGTGAGTGTATCTTATTGATTGCAAACAAACTTTCTAACCGACCAAATTTTATCAACTACCCATTTAAAGATGAAATGATTAGTGATGGTATAGAAAATTGTTTGATGTATATTGATAACTTTGATCCTGCCAAATCCAGTAATCCATTTGCTTACATTACTCAAATTGTATATTTTGCTTTTATTCGACGAATCACTAAAGAAAAGAAGCATTTATATACTAAACATAAGTTGATTGAAAGCTCAATGATTCACAATGACCATATCGAACAAAGTGAATGGAATGAAAAAACAGAACAACACTACTATGAAAATGAACACATGAATGACTTTGTTCGTTCATTTGAAGAAACAATGAATAAGAAAAAGAAACTTAAAGAACCAGTTGGTATAGAACACTTCATTGAAGAAGACATTCAAGATCTAGAAAAAGAGATAGTTGAATAATGACAAAAGTAGCTCTTATAACTGACACTCACTGGGGATGCCGGAATGACAGTCCTGTGTTTGCAAAACATATTTCACGATACTATAAGAATGTATTCTTTCCATATCTAGAAGAGCATGGAATAAACTATGTTGTTCATCTTGGTGATATTGTAGATCGACGTAAGTACATCAATTTTGTTACTGCTAAAAATTTAGATAATGATTTCATTGAGCCAATCTATAAGAATAAGTTATTTTTACACGCAATCATTGGAAATCATGATACGTATTTTAAGAATACGAATGAAATTAACTCAATGAATGTATTATATCGCGATAATGCTCATTTTAACTATTATTCTGAACCTACAGAATTTAGTATTGATGGTTGTAAGATTTTATTCATGCCGTGGATTTGTTCTGACAATTATGAACAATGTATGTCTGCTATTGAAATGACAGATGCTCAAGTACTATTTGGGCACCTTGAACTAAACGGATTTGAGATGTATAAGGGTTCACCTAACAATCATGGCTTTGATCCAAAGCTTTTTGATAAGTTTGATATTGTATGTTCTGGTCACTTTCACCATAAGTCAAGCAAAGGCAATATCAATTATTTAGGTGCACCCTATGAAATGACATGGTCAGACTATGACGATCCACGTGGGTTTCATGTATTCGATACAAGCACACGTGAGTTGACATTCATTCAGAATAATGATAAAATCTTTCATAAGATATTCTATAATGATGCTGATAGTGATTACATGGAAATCGTGAATCAAGACTTTTCACAGTACGCTGATTGTATTATTAAAGTTGTTGTGAAACAAAAAACTAATCTTCATATGTTTGATTTATTCATAGATAAACTTGAAAAAGCTGGAGTTGCTGATCTTCAAGTGGTAGAAGATCACCTAAATTTAAATCTTGAATTGGATGATGATTTGCTTGAAGAAGCTGAAGATACTTTCTCATTACTAAATAAGTATGCTTCTCAAGTATCAAAAAGTGATAATGAACAATTAACATTGCTTCTACAAGAATTGTATAATGAAGCACTAATGGTGGAATAATGATTTTATTTCGTAAATTAAGATGGAAGAATTTCCTTTCAACTGGAAATACATTTACTGAAATTGATTTGAATCGTAGTAAGTCAACTCTTATTGTTGGCGAGAATGGCGCAGGTAAATCAACTATTCTTGATGCTTTATCTTTTTCTTTATATGGCAAACCATTTAGAAAAATCAATAAACCTCAGTTAATGAATTCAATTAATAATAAGAATCTAGTTGTTGAAGTTGAATTTGAGATTGGGAAGCACCAGTACAAGATTGTACGAGGCATGAAACCTAATCTTTTTGAAGTACATCAAAATGGTAATCTCGTCAATCAAAACGCTGAGATGAAAGAGTATCAGGAAATGCTTGAGAAGCAGATTCTTAAACTTAATCATAAATCTTTTTCACAAATCGTGATTCTTGGTTCAGCTTCGTTCACTCCATTCATGCAACTTCCTGCAGCTCATCGACGTGAAGTGATTGAAGATCTACTTGACATCGAAATCTTTTCAACAATGAACATCTTACTTAAAGGTAAGGTTCTACAGAATAAAGAACAAATCATTGATGCTGATGTTGAGATTAAACTGGCTCAACAAAAGATTGATCTATACCGTCAGAATGTTGAAAGGCTAAAGCAAAATAATGATGAACTTATTGCTGACTATAGAAATAAGATCAATCAAGCCCAACAAGACTTTTATAAATGGGTAGGTCTACAAAAATCTGCTCAGAATGAAAACACTGGGTTGCGTGAAAAGATCACTGACGAATCTAAAATCATTAGTAAACTCAAGAAACTTGATGATCTAACTTATAAGTTTTCAGACAAACAAAAAAAGATTGAAAAAGAAATCTCTTTCTATCACGACAATGATAATTGCCCAACCTGTAAACAAGAATTACAGGTTGATTTTAAACAGTCAAAAGTAGATACTCGACATCTTCAACTCCAAGAATTGAATGAGGCTTTACAGAAACTCAAAGAAGAAAAGAAAGCTTGCTATGCGCGCATAGATGAAATTCAAGAAGTTAATAAACATATTAGTGCAAATCTTGATGGTATTGATGAATATATTCACCAGATTAGAATGTGTGAAAATACTATTAATGCATATGCCACTAATATTAAAACTATTGAATCACAGACATCTAAAAATGATGTGAATGCTATTGAGTTTGAACAATTAAATGACAATTTAGAAAAATCTATTGATAAGAAAAACAAATTAGCAGACTATAAAAATACACTAGATCTTGCAGCTTCTTTGCTAAAAGATACAGGAATCAAAACCAAGATCATTAAGCAATATGTTCCGGTGATGAATAAACTTATCAATAAATATTTAGCATCAATGGACTTCTTTGTTAATTTTGAACTTAATGAAAACTTTGAAGAAAAGATTAAATCGAGGTATCGAGATGAATTCAGTTACGATTCATTTTCAGAAGGCGAAAAACTTAGAATTGATTTGGCTCTATTGTTTACATGGCGAGCTATTGCTAAACTACGCAACAGCGCTAGCACTAACCTCCTTATCATGGATGAAATTTTTGACTCTTCCTTAGATAACTCTGGAACTGAAGAGTTCCTTAAAATCTTAAACACCCTCACACAAGATACCAACGTATTCATCATTAGTCATAAGGGTGATTCACTATACGATAAGTTTCATTCCGTAATTAAGTTTGAAAAGCATAAAAACTTTAGTCGTATTGCTGTGTAACCTAAATGTAACAGTAGCGTAATAAATAATTTAAGTAAATGGAATAATTTATGTCAGAAGTTGAACTACAGCCATTAAATCTAATTTCTCCTAACGATCAAATCCTCCATACAAAAATGGAAGCATTTGATTTTAAAAATCCACCTATGGATCCAGTGCTATTAGCAAATCAGCTAATCACTACTATGAATCACCATAATGGTTTAGGCTTATCTGCTAATCAGTGTGGTCTTCCATATCGTGTTTTCGTTATGAGATCTAATCCAACTATGGTATGTTTTAATCCTAGGATCATTGATAGATCTACTGAAGAAATAACTCTTGAAGAAGGATGTCTTTCATATCCATTAATGTTTGTTAAAATCAAACGGCCAATGTATATTAAAGTAAGATTTACTGATGCGCACGGTGAAACGCATACAAAAAAACTTGTTGGTATGTCAGCTCGATGTTTTCAACACGAATATGATCACCTTGAAGGAATTAACTATCTCCGTCGTGCCAATCCTATTCTTGTAAGTCGTGCAAAGAAATCAAAAACAAAATTAGAAAACAGACTTAAGAAGGTGAAACGACTGTGAAACTATTTAATTTAATACAAGATAATGATATAATTGTCGCCGAAGGTGCAACTTTTACTGATGGTCGTTGTGCATTAAATTGGCTAAACTCTAATTACAAAAAGATAACTGGTATGGCTTTCTTTGATTGTGAAGAACATATTACTGAGATTCATGGTCATGATGGACGAGTAAAACTTCAATATGTGAATGAAGAAGATCCTAAACCAAAGATAAAAGGTAAAGATGAATACATCCAGTATGGATCACCTGAATGTTTTGTACAAGATTCAGATAAAATGTGTAAAATGTGTTCATGCTGGAAGATGACTAGAAAAAACTGTTCTTAAACTAAGGAGAATTTATGTCAAAAAAACTACTTCCAACATATCTCCCTGTTTGGGAATCTCAATTTCAAAAGATTAAAAACTTAATCAAAGAAGAGATTAATAAACCAAAGAAAGAACGAAAGAAACAGCACCTCAAGCGAATGCTTGAAGAGTGTAAACAACTTAAGCACTTAATTAAACAAATTAAAGACGAATATGATAAAAAGTGTCCGCATTGTGGAGGTAAATTATGAGTAATAATTGGGCGCATGATATTATGATCATGCACGAAAAGTATGGTGTATTTGATAAAGTTCAAGCTTTTGATAAAGAAAAGTTAAATAAATTCTTAGAGTTTCGTATCAAGTTTCTTGAAGAAGAAATGAATGAGTTAAGTACAGCTGAAACAGCAGATGATGTAGTAGATGCTTTGATTGATCTTTGTGTAGTTGCTATTGGTACACTTGATCTTTTTGATGTAGATGCTCGACTTGCATGGGACCGAGTACATGAAGCTAATATGAATAAGCAAGTTGGCATCAAAGAAAGTCGACCAAATCCTCTTGGATTGCCAGATCTTGTAAAACCTGAAGGTTGGACTGCCCCAAGCCATAAAGATAATGTTGGTCTATTAGGTTTATTGTTTGATGAATAGAGCACAAAAGATTAAACGTATTGGCAGCATTGGTGAAAGCATAAATAAACATATCTTAGAAAAAACTGGTCATGTTGTAGTGATTAGTGAGAATCAGTTTGATTCTGTTAAAGATATGACTGCTAATGGTTTGACAGTTGAAACTAAAACCCTTGTAAAAATTAAAAAATACAATGCTTTTTGTTTAGGTCAAAGCCAATGGTCAAAATGTGATGCGGTTGATCGATTATTCTTTATTGAGATTCCATCAAGTCCAGAACTTGGAATGAATGTTTGGGAATCTTTAAAACCAAGAAAACATTTTGAAATTCATTTCAATAATGATCTTTGCCGCATGTATGAAATAAAAGATTTACTTTTATATGAAACTGTGTATAATACTCAACAAGCTGAAGAACTATGTGAACTATCACCTTCTAAATACAGGTAAATATTATGAAAGAATCAGTTAAAGTTCTAAATGAATGTATTGATCTACAGATCAAAAAGTCTAATGACTATCAAAACCCCAATTCTAACGTAGTACAAGCTATGCATTATCGTCGCGGGGTTGATACCATTCATGATATCATCCAGGGTAAAGTTTATCGCGCTCAGTCTCTTCTTGAATCCGCTACGCAAAACACTCCTAACTTTGAATCTCTTGAAGATACGTATAAAGACATTATTAACTATTGTTCTTTTGCTGTATCTTGGTTACGTGGTTCAATGGAAGGACAACAACCTAATCGCGATATCTTCAATTGCAAATTAGAACCTGTACAGTTTTCTGATAACGTTTTTATTGGTACTTCTACAGCACTTGCTATTAAAGGAATGATAGACGATGCGTCACAATACTGTTAGTTCTATTCGTGAATATTTTAGGTTAGCACTTAATGCAGAAGATTTTGTAATTGATAAGACTGGTGTCAAGACTCTTGAATTAGCTGGTGCACAATTCATTGCTGATGAACCTACAATCTTTGGCACAGTGAATGCTGATTATGTTGCTCGTGAATTGGATTGGTATAAGTCGCAATCTTTGAATGTACATGATATCCCAGGTGGTGCACCAGAAATCTGGAAACAAGTTGCAAATGAACATGGTGAAATCAATTCAAACTATGGATGGTGCGTCTATAGTGAAGAGAATGGTCAGCAATATGAGAAAGTTCTAGAAGAACTAAGACAGAATCCTAATTCTCGTCGTGCTATCATGATTTATACTCGACCATTCATGCACTATGATTACAAGTTTCTTGGTATGAATGATTTTATGTGCACAAACACAGTTCAATACTTGATTCGTTATGATCGTTTACACGCCATTGTAAACATGAGATCCAATGACGTTTGGGCGGGATATCGTAATGATTTCGCGTGGCAGCAATATGTTGTACTTCAATTATGCGATGATTTAGGAATTCAATTAGGATCTATTGTTTGGAATGTTGGAAGTCTTCATTTATATTCTAGAAATTTTTATTTATTGGATCATTACTCAAAAACCGGTGAAAGTACTATAACAAAAGAACGTTATAAAATATTATATCCAAATAACCAATTTGCTTAGCATAGTCATTATAGTACTTCCTTATTATTATAAATAAAAATAATAATAAGGAGTTATTCATGAAAAGTTATCTATATTGGATTTATAATTCATCGTGTGATGAACCACAATTTTCGGGTTATATTGGTGTTACTTTAAATCCTACAACAAGATTTAGGAATCATTTGCGTAGTAAACGAGTTCCCGATGACTGCCAAATTAAAATCTTATTTGAAGGTTCTAGAGAAGAATGTTTTTCATTAGAAAATGAATTAAGACCTACAAAAAATATAGGTTGGAATAATGCAGTTGGTGGATCACATGGTTGGAAACACGGATTTACTCATTCTTCTTTAACAAAAGAAAAAATGAAAGAAAAATGGACACCAGAGCGTAAAGCAAAAGCATCTGATTTTAAAACCTTAATGAATAAGAAATTAAAAGGACAAAGTAGACCTAAACAATCGGAAAAAATGATTGGCGAAAATAATCCGATGTTTGGTAAAAAAAGACCTAATCATGTTAAAGAAGCAGTTAGTAAAGCTCAAACTGGAAAAACACCAATTAATAAGCAGTATATAAGTTGTTTAGGTTGTAAGCAACATGTTAATAAAACTATTTTAAACAAATATCATAATAAATGTTTTAAGATGTATTACCAGGATATAATCAAATGACAAACTGGGATATGAAGTATAGCGAACTTGCTAAATATATTTCTTCATGGTCCAAGGATCCATCTATTAAAGTTGGATCTATCACAGTTGGTGGACGTGGACAAATCTTATCCCAGGGCTACAATGGGTTTCCTCGTGGAATTGAGGATACACAAGCGCGTTTGAATAATCGTGAAGAAAAATACAAGTATGTTGTTCATGCAGAAATGAACTGTATCTATAATGCTACACTCAATGGCGTTAGCTTAAATGGAGCTACGCTTTATGTGTATGGTTTACCAGTTTGCTCAGAATGTGCTAAAGGTGTTATTCAAGTAGGCATTAAGCGTGTAGTCATATATACTCCAGAAATAGCCAAAGTTGATATTCCTGAAAAGTGGAAAGCGTCAGGTGAACAATCTTATGCTATGTTTAAAGAAGCCGGTATTACAGTAAATTGGTATGATAAAGTCTGGATAGTAACTTAAAGGATTAGAATATGGTTAAAGATGTAGTAATTATGATGGCACGTGGAATTGAAGGTTGTGGAGTAACTAAGTTTTCATTAGAACAAAACAAATGGTTCAATAAAAATGGAATACGTTCTACTCTAATTGCAAGTAGAGATAAGAAATGGAGTCGTAAAACGGCTCATGAATGTGAAGAGATTCAATCATTTTTATTTGCTAATGATCAAGAAGCAGATGCTATTATTAAAAAATGTAATGAAGTAGATGTAGTAATTATTACTTCATTACCTTCTCGACAATATCATAATTCCAAAGGCCATCCCATTGGATGTATTGATAATTTTAAACGTATCATTTCATCAATTAAAACACCAATTGTATTGGTACAACTTGATCATGCAAGTCTATCCATTAACCGTAATGCTGCACTTGATGAATCAATTAATGCTTCTACTCTAATGTTTTCTCTATCCAGATCAAATGATTTCTGTGAACATGTACATGCATTAGAAGGAACAGTAGGACTCTCATCTTTCTTTAATGATGAACCAGTTAATCCTACACCAATCTTTGCGTATCAAGTTGGTTATGATTTTGAACCAACAAAGAAACAATACTGGAAAGACATTAAAGAACAAGATCCTAAGCATCATAAATGGATTGGCCGAACCACTTCGTGGAAAGGCTATAAACAAATGTTTAAGTTCCATAATAATTTTCTTCAGGGTAACCAATGTCTTACTACATTTGAAGGAATTGAAAAATCACCTGCTTACTTAGACTTTAAACTGCTAAGCGATTTTCATCCTCATATTATGAATGACATTAACACTATTGATACGTCTAATGGTTATGGCGGTCTAGCTTACGTGTTTGGACCATATAATAATAATCAAATGTTAGAGCGTATGTCACGTTGTGGATTTGGGTATCAATTATCTATTCTAGATCAGAAATACATAGAAAATGCTATTGAATACACCCATTGTGAAATCGTAGCAACTGGTGTAATTCCTGTATTTCGTGCAGCTTGGGGGCAACGTGCTAAACATCGCACTACTGGTATCCCTTTGATCGAAAGCGTTAATACGGGAACAGTTTGGCTTGATGATAACAATATGCAACCAGCATTAGACCTCATTAAGAAATTAGAAAAAGACGATGTTATGCGTGATGAATATCGTAACATGGCTTATGAATTCTATAAATATCATCAAGATTCAGAGTATATTTATTCTGACATGTTTGAAAAGATGAAGCCTTATATTAAGGATTGATTATGAAAATTTTGGTAACCGGCGGCGCTGGATTTGTAGGTTCACATCTGTGTGAACGATTAATTCAATTGAACAATATTGTTGTATCCATTGATAACTATTCAAGTGGTAGTATTGCTAATCATATTGAAGGTGTTTCTTACATTAAAGAAAATGTGAAAAATATATTTGATATTGGACTTCCAACTGATTTTGATATTGTTTATCATCTTGGTGAATATTCAAGAGTAGAACAATCATATGATGATTTAGAAACTGTTCTTGATTATAACCTATATTCTATAAATGCAATTATTAAGTTTGCTAAATTATGTAATGCTAAATTTTTATATTCAGCATCAAGTACAAAATTTTGTGAAGAAAGTGGATCACTATCACCTTATGCGTGGACTAAATCCGTAAACGTTGATTACGTAAAAAACTATGCAAAATGGTATGGATTAGATTATGCTATTACTTATTTTTATAATGTATATGGTAAACGTGAAATTTGTAATGGCAAATATAGTACTGTAGTTGCTAAATTCTTAAACATTAAAAAAGAAGGTGGAACTACTTTACCTGTAACATCACCAGGTACTCAACGAAGAAACTTTACGCATGTCAATGATATTGTTGACGGATTAATACTTGTTGCGCTAAAAGGCGAAGGTGATCACTATGGTATTGGTTCTCCTGAATCTTTTAACATCTTAGAATTAGCAGAAATGATTGGGTTAGAACCAACAATGATGCCAGAAGTAAAAGGCAACCGAGCAACCGCTGACGTTTTCTCTCAAAAAACAATTGAATTGGGATGGAGCGCTAAAAACAATCTAAAAGATTACATTAAAGCATCACTATGAATATTAAACATGCCTCTATTATTCCACTTATTGGCGGAGAAACCATTGGATCAATGAGAGCTTTTGGTACTCCACCTGAGTACTTAATGTCTTATAAAGCTTTTGCAAAGAATGATTCACATCTTGTTAATTACTTTAAGAATGAAGTTCCATATTACGTACTTGATGATGGAATGAAACCTGATAAGAAAGTAGATGTAATCGGATCTGTTTGCCCTTGTGCAGGTTTATCACTTTTATCCCAGGGTTATGGAGATAATAATCCAAATAATAAATGGTTACTTGAGACAACTAAATACGTCTTGTCAGAAATTAAGCCTAAAGTTTTATGGGGAGAGAATGCACCTCAGTTGATTTATAAGATTGGAACCAATATTCGCCGACAGATGTATGAAACTGCTCGTGAAAATGGTTATAGCATGTCAATCTATAAGACTTGGTCTTTATTGCACGGTGTTCCTCAAATTCGTGATCGCACATTTTATTTCTTTTGGCAAGGAGATAAAACACCACTTCTTAATTATTTTAATCGTCCATATCAAAAGATTGAAGATCTTATCACTAATGTTAAGACAACTAATCTTATGGAACCAATCAATCCTAAGACACCTACTGATGATCCATATTATCAGTTTGCACTTCAAGTAGTTCATGGTGGAGTTTCTCATCGCGAGTTCTTTGATGTAGCACAATCAGAACGTGAAATTAACGTAGCAATGTATATTCAAAAGATGGGATACAACTACAAAGATGTTGCTGATTGGATGAATAATCGCAATCTTGATAAAGAAGTTGCAAAGTGTATGTATAAATATAATAAACTAAATGATGGAAAGAATGTGATGCAACGGGGACTTACAGTTCCTAAAGGTTATATTGGTGCTTTTATTAGTCATTATCCTGTGAATTTAACTCATCCATATGAAGATCGCTATATCACATATCGAGAAGCACTTTCAATTATGGGTCTGCCAGAAGACTTTGAACTTCTTAATCATAGAAAGACGGTAAATCACATCTGTCAAAATGTTCCAGTGCAAACCGCCACTGATATGGCAACAGAGATCCTTGAATATTTGAAGGGCAATCGCGAAATGGTGGATTCGACCTATGTGTTTCAGTTTAATCAAACACAGACTCATAAAATTATGGATGAAAAACAAGGTACTTTGGAGAACTTTTTAGAATGAAGATTGATTATAAGTATGATGAAGATAAGAATATGAAGCAGATTATGGAATATATTGATGCTACGTATTCTCAGCACTATAGTGGAAAGTATCAAGCCACGGATATGATTATTGATGCTGGACATGGAACAGGATTCTGTGTCGGAAACATCATGAAGTATGCTAAGAGATATGGTAAAAAAGATGGTTATAATCGTAAAGACTTAATGAAGATCATTCATTATGCAATGATTCAGCTTTACGTACATGAGTTGGAGAATGGTGTACAATAATTTACAAGTATGGTAATATAATAGTCCCTAACAAAGGAGAATTGAATGAGTAATTTTCAAATTAAAGTTCCGATTGAAGACTTGCGTCAGCGTAAGTTATTTCTGGCCGTACCAATGTATGGTGGCCAATGTGCAGGTATGTTTGCTAGATCAGTAGCTGATCTAACTTCACTTTGCACCCAGTATGGAATTCAACTCCAGTTGTATTTCCTATTTAACGAATCGCTAATCACCCGAGCACGCAACTATTGTGCTGATGAGTTTATGCGGTCAAATGCAACTCACTTGATGTTCATTGATAGCGACATTGGATTCAATCCAAATGACGTTATTGCTCTTCTTGCGTTGCAAGATGATGCAAGTCCTTATGACGTTATTGGTGGTCCTTATCCTAAGAAGTGCATTAGCTGGGAAAAGATCAAGCTTGCAGTAGATAAGGGTGTGGCAGATGAAGATCCAAATACTCTTGAAAAGTATGTAGGTGATTACGTCTTTAATCCTAAATCAAACCAGGGTGCTATTCCAATTGGTGAGCCAGTTGAAGTATCTGAGATTGGTACTGGGTTCATGATGATTCGTCGCCGTACTTTTGAGAAGTATCAGGAAGAATTCCCTCAACTTTCTTATAAGCCTGATCATGTTCGTACTGAACATTTTGATGGTAGCCGCGAGATCATGGCATTCTTTGATTGCATCATTGATCCTGAATCCAAGCGTTATCTATCAGAAGATTACATGTTCTGTTATAACGTTCAAAAGATGGGTCTTCAGGTTTGGTTCTGTCCTTGGATGCAACTACAACACGTTGGCACTTATATCTTTGGTGGATCACTTGCGGATCTAGCTTCTATTGGTGCCGCTGCTACTGCTGATGCCGGACTTCTTAATAAAAAGAAAAAGTGATAGGAGATTTATATTATGAAACTAAGTCCTAAGACAATCTCGGTGCTGAAAAACTTCAGCACCATTAATCCTTCAATCATGTTTCGTGAGGGTAACACATTGGCAACGATGTCCCCTCATAAAACAATCATGGCTAAGGCTACTATTGATGACCAGATTAGCCATGATTTTGGCGTATTTGAATTGAATAGATTCCTTAGTGTTCTTTCACTCTTTGCTGATCCAGAACTTATCTTCTCAGATAAAAACTATGTAAAGATTACTGATGGTAAACAGAGTGTTAATTACATCTTTGGTGATCCGGAAAACATGGTCCTGCCTCCTAACAAGGAGATGAAGGCAATTGATCCTTACTTTGAGTTCGATCTTACACCAGATCAGCATCAGTCTTTGATGAAAGCTGCTGGTGTTCTTCAACTGCCTGAGGTATCAGTCGTTGGAGTTGATGGTGAGGTATTCTATCGAGCAATCGATGTCAAGAATCCAACCAATAACTCCTTTGAACTTAAGGTAGGTACTACTGATAAGAGTTTTAATATCATCTTCAAATCTGAAAACATGAAGATTATGCATGATACATATCGTGTTACTCTTGCTCGTGGTATTGCCTTATTCAAGTCTAATACGCTTGAATATTGGATTGCAAATGAAGCTAACTCAAAGTTTGAGGGTTAATAATGATTGATCAAGACAAGAAAGATATTCTTGGCGTGTTGACTGAAATTTCAAACTCGATGCTTCGCATCAAGTCAGAACGAGAATATATCAAAGAAGCTATTGATGCCGCCGCTGAAAAGTATGATATGAATAAGCGGATCTTGCGTAAGATGGCAAAGGTATATCACAATAATTCATTTACCGATGAAGTAACAGAGATGGAGGAATTTCAGGCACTATACGAGTCTGTGGTTATTATTTAATTGATTGGAGCTTTATATTATGATTCGTGATGATTTTTTGTGGTCCCAGTTGTATAGACCTAAGACTATTGATCAATGTATTCTACCTGTTGGGTTGAAAACCACCTTCCAACAGTTTGTAAATAATGGTACCATTCCAAACATGCTCCTGACTGGTCGAGCTGGTGTAGGTAAAACTACAGTTGCTCGTGCCATGCTTGAGCAGTTGGAATGTGACTATATGATCATCAATGGTTCAATGAATGGCAATATTGATACTCTTCGTACTGACATCAGTCAGTTTGCTTCTTCCATGTCATTAATGGGTGGAAGAAAGTACGTCATCCTAGATGAAGCAGATTATCTAAATCCCAATAGTACTCAACCAGCTTTAAGAAACTTCATGGAGGAGTTCTCAAAAAACTGCGGGTTTATCCTTACTTGTAACTTCAAGAACAAGATTATTGAACCTCTTCATAGTCGATGTACTGTGATTGATTTCAAGATTCCTAATAATGAGAAAGCTAAGATGGCTTCTCAGTTCATGAAGCGGTGTAAGGGTATCCTTGAAGTTGAAGGGATTGAGTTTAGTGATGCGGTCCTTGCAGAACTTATTAATAAGTACTTTCCAGATTGGCGACGAGTTCTAAATGAACTTCAACGCTATTCTGCCACTGGTAAGATTGATAGTGGTATCTTGACTAATCTAGGAGATGAAAGCTTTAAGCAACTATTTGAATTCTTAAAAGCCAAATCATTTAGCAACATGAGAAAGTGGGTTGGCGAGAATAGTGATATTGAAACTTCTGTTCTATTTCGTAAGATCTATGACACAGCTTCTCAATACATTAAGCCTGCATCTATTCCTCAACTCGTTTTAATCATTGGCGACTATCAATTCAAAGCTGCTTTTGTAGCTGATCCAGAAATCAATATCGTGGCCTGCCTAACCATGATTATGACTGAATGTGAGTTCACATGAATCCTTTTGACTATGTGAATGCCATTAATGATACAAAGAAAAACCTAATGGTTGGTACCGATAATGATGAGTTGGCTGAAAAAGGTTATACTCCTTTTATGGTCAATAAGTCATTATCATACTTTATTGATACCATCTTATATGCAAAT
>Ga0222713_10000318_pt1 | contig 54113 bp, 39 predicted proteins | sample C33_649DmetaG_FD_165061 | JGI IMG/M metagenome (GOLD analysis project Ga0222713, IMG submission 165061) | Estuarine water microbial communities from San Francisco Bay, California, United States - C33_649D | ecosystem: Environmental > Aquatic > Marine > Unclassified | place: USA: California...
CAAGACCTTCAATACTCTTGGTGAGGCTTTTTCTAAACTTTGAAATATCAAATGCTTTTGTCATTACTTTTTAGTCCTCACAGAAATGGAATGGAGGGGATGAACCCCTCCTATCGTTTTTTATTGGCTTTGGCGTGAGCGGATCATCGCTAGGATGTCTTGTGCTCTGCTGTTGCTGTCACCACTTGAAGCTGGTGCTGCTGGTGCTGCCGTTGCCTTTGGTGCCGGTGCTGCTGCTGGTTCGTCATCCTCACTTGAGGCAAGGTCATCATTACGACGAGCTACAGGATCGCCTGTTGCTTGACTCATACCTGCTGGTTTGAAATACTGGCCCCAACGATCCATGTCATAGGCTTCTCCGTCAACAGATGCTTCAAACATCTCTTTGATAACTTTGAGTTCTACGTCTGTGGGTTTCTTTGGTAGGAAGTCTTTTAGATTGAAAAGACCATGTGCTTCAACTGCGGCACGTTCTTCATCGCCAAGAGCACGTTCAACACGACTCCATTTAGATGTAGAATAATCCGCATAGCCACCTTTGCTAGTTTTAGCAATTCTGAAATCAACACCATGTGAGAAATCAGTTGGCAGTTCGTTGAGTTCCGGATCCATCAACGCACTCTTGATGATCTGATAGATCTGAGGTCCGATGATAAATCTACGGATTGGATTTTCTGGAGTTGTATCTTCTGCGATAGGATTCTTAACAACGAAGCCTTGGAAAATGTATGAACGCTTTTTCCAATACTTACGGCCCATGTCTTCAAGACTCTTGTCTTTGAACCAACCACGTACTTCGCTTAGGATAGGGCAGGTTTCGTTCCACATTTCCATACAAGGTACTTGTACTTGTACTGGTTTACTACTAGTATCACCTTTGATTCCAGCGAATGGCAATTTGATCATTGCTCGTTCAATCCAGAAAAAAGTGTTAGATGAGTCGCCATCGGGCAAGAAACGAATAGTTGCTTCTTTACCTTCTGCCATGTTCCAGTGTGGATAGATTGCGTTGTCGCCGCCGCCTGTTGAACCGCCGCCTTGGCGTGATTGTGCTTCTTGAAGTTTCGCACGGATTTCTGCTAATGTTGCCATTTTAAATTGCCTCCTTTAATATGCCTTAAAATGTATGCCTTACGCATATTGTTATTATGCGTGATTTATTTAGTAAAAGCAAGATATTTCTGAAATATTTTTTCGCCAAAAGAAAAGGCCCTAATTTAGGACCCTTTCTTACACACAGATTATTTCTTAGCTGCGTCTTTCTTTTTGTCCTCTTTCTTAGCAGGAGCAGTTGGTTCTGCTTTAGCATTTGTAGGTTTAGAAGCGTTAGGTGCTACTGTCTTTACATCCTTGTCCGTTTCTTTCTTAGCAGGTGCTTGAGCAAATGCTGTGGTGGCTGCGAAAAGGGCAGCAGTTAATACTACGATCGATTTCATATAAAAATCTCCATTTTGTTATATTGCTGAAATAATCAGCAACTGTATATATTAACGCTGATAACTCGTGGTAGACAATCATGGATCGATAAGATTGGTCAAGAGAAAGGGCACCGAAGTGCCCAATTTGCCTATTAAGCGATTATTATAGTCCTGATAGTTCTTTGATACGTGCTAGTTCACTTACCTGAGGAACCTGTGTGTTTTGATTCGGAGCCATACGCTCTACAAATTGACGAGCTACTGATTCGGCCTTTGGTCCGAACTTTTTACCCACCATCGTACACATTGCTTCTGGACCTTTAGGGAATGTCTGTTGTGCTGGATCATATCCGCTGAACATAAATTCAGCTACTTCTTGAACATTCACGGATTCTTCTTGGCCAGAGCGTTTGCGGAAGTCTCTAGCGTGCCTGTCGTCATGCTTGTCAGTGTCTGGTAAACGATATTTGTCTGTGCCTTTTCCTCTCATACTAGGAGGTAAATCGTAGTCATCTTGTTTATCATATTCTGGGTGATTAGGATCGTTGGCTTCGTATTCGTTACCAAAATCTCCATAGTCTTCGTCTGAACCATGACCTGCTGATGCTAGAGCATAACTATCATCAGTTTCTCCGCCTTCGTCCTCATCGCCACCTTGGGCAAGTTCTTTGAACTCGTATTCGATATCTTCAATATAAGAATCCATGTTACGAAGTTCGCCGCCGTCTTGATCACCATAAGCATACCATACTACTTCGGTAGCACCGTCCCAGTCGCCTTGTTTTAATAATTCAACAATCTTGTTTTGATCTGGATCGCCATAACCGCCAATTTCGTTCATTTGTTCGTCAAACTTTCTTAGAATTTCTGCAACCTTTGATTCTAAAGAGTCAGCTTCTTCTTGAACTTCTTCTTGAGCAGGCATATCCATATCACCAAAATCTAATTCTCCAACTACGTCAGGAGCATTATTTTCTAACCATTGATATACTAGTGGACGTACACAAGTATCAGCATCTTCTTTGGCTGCTGATTTGATTTCCTGTGCTAGTCTTGGATCGTCAATGATGCCTTTAAGGCTGCTGATAGCATTCTGTCCATCTACACCTGCTGGGAAATGTTCACCAACTAATGATTGAAGCTTGTCAACAGCCGCTGCCTTTTCATCTTCGTCTTGACTGGTAATAGCGTTGTCTTCGCCTAGATTCATAGCCCATGCTTCAAATTTTGTAAATGGATCGTTAAACTCTTCTGTTGTTTCTAGGTCAAGTTCTACTTCTTCGTTGGTTGGTTGGGTCATTGCGACTATGTCGTCATAATGTATATCTTCTTTGGTCTGCATCAGGCTATAGATAATAGGAAATGCGGCCTTGATGTCTTCTTTAAAATTCTTTACTGTAAACTTGTTAGTTAGGTCTTCGATAAATTCTTCCGGAACTTCGGAAATTTGTTCTGCCTGGAACTGAGATTTAAATTGTTCGTAGTGAGATTTTTTAGCAAGTTTCTTAACAGTTTCTCTTAGATTGTCTAGAGTGTCTTGGGCACGTGAAACGATATCATTAGTTTCGGAGTTCATAAGATCGTTACGTACTACATAATTTCCAAAATTCTTTAGGTGTGCGATTTTTTCACTGATCCCGATGATGTGCTTGCCGATATCATCGTAAGGCATGCCACCTTCTTGTACGTGTCTCTGCATAGCACGAGCGCCTGCTAGGTGGATGAACGGATATTTGAATCTCTCTCCGTCGCCGTTTTCGATGAACATAGCACCAATATTTCTAGTTCTAGCACCTGGGCTGGTTTCATCTACTTGATGATTATGTTTAATAATCAATCTAGTGTTTTCCAGTTTTTGGTAACTGGTTTTATTAGTACCGTACATTCCTTCTTTCATAATTCCCTCTCCGACGGGCGTGTTAGTCGCGTATTGACTTAAGAAACTGAAGTCTCTTTGGTCTAGATTATCTTTAGTAATATCACGTGTGTCAAAACTCATCAATCTACGTTTGGCGAATTCTCTAAGTCCTCTTAGGAAATCGTACCACGAATCTTTTTGTACAGCATCCATATTCTCAGTAATGCCTGTACTATAATAGACTTTCATGTTTCCGGGTTCTGCTAGGCTGATGCTAACATGTCCTACAGGCTTTTCGCCTTCCATGTAGTCAAAATCGAAGAAGACAGCTTCTTCTGGATTGATGGTTACTTCACCAAGATCTGAACCTAATTTTAGGCCAGAAAAGCGGCTTCTTATTTTATAAAAAAGGTCAGTGCTTACACTTTTGATATTATCTTCCATGTTTATATTTATCTTAATATATAGAACTTACATAAATGGGCATAGGTAGCTGATCTTCTGATAGACGTTCTGTCATTTTTTCGTAGATCTGTGGATCCCAATCGGATAAAACTGCGGCCATGCGTATAACTAACAAAGTAGCTGAAACTAGGTCGTCGTGTTCTCCGGTTTTTGCCCCAAAACCTACACCATGGGCTACGAATGTTTTTAATTCTGAAATTAGAGGTTTGCTGTATATTTTCATCTTGTAGGTTTCCAGCATATTTTTTAACTGACTGCAAGCAGTGACTTTGGTTCGATGGGTGGTGTTAAATCCTTTGCGGAATTTTCGAACATGCCCTTTACGTATCGGTTCGCTTAAGAAAAGTCCGGGGAAGTTTTCTTCGCCAATATCTCGTATTACGATCAGTGCTGCTTCTCCCAGCGTGTTATTTTCTACGCTGTAATATATCTGCGGCTGTCCGCCTAGTTCCTGGGCGCGGTCCTGAATATATTTTAAGATTTCTCTCATATGCTTGACCTGCGACTGTATAGGTGTAAGATTGTGTCGCCATTCTGCTACCTGCTCCATAGATGGCATTTCATAAACTTGTATAGCACCGTAGTCGCCGCCTGTGCCTAGGCTAGGGTCTAAGGCCACAAGATATGTAGCATGGGGGTTGATTTCTTTGTACCAACGGGTCTGTCCCATAGTCATTTTAGGTTCAACACCTTTAAGTTCTGCTAATTTTACTGCGTTGATTAGAGTTTCATCAAAAATCAAGAATTCGCAATCGAACTCACGACGGAAACGCTCGTCACCGATTTTAGCACGTTCTACTTTAGCCCACTCTTCGTCGCGATCCGGATGTTCTGCCCAGTGGGCGAAGTATGAACAAAATCCGTTAGCACCTAATTTTTGTTCATTACCAAATTCGTCGAATTTTTTATTAGCTTCTGTCCAGATCAACGCAAACTGATCTTCGTCTGAGTTTGGTGTTGAAGTGATAATACATTTACCGCCGGTGGACAGTGTAGGTGATAAGGCAGTCCAGAATTCTTTGGCTTTCTCTGGCGGCTGAACGAACGCAAACTCGTCACAGTAAATCAAGGATAGCGATTTACCACGACCTGTGTTTTCAGTAGTTGTGGTTGCTTGGATACGAGCACCGTTATCGTATTCAATAGTATTCCTGTTATAAGAATATACACCAGCACGGATAAAATCAGGTAAATTTTCATAACCATAGCGATAACGATTCATGATGTCCTGAGCACCTTCGTATTTGTGTGCTGCGATCAGCACCTGTGCTTCTGGAACGAACATCGTATACCATAATAGATAACCTGTGGCACAGGTAGTCTTGCCCATCTGGCGTGGTAACATGGCGATACACTGTTTGTTTTCATGATAGGCCTGTATCAGCCTTTCTTGATATTCGTAAGGTTCAAACGGAATCGATCCTCGTACCGGATGTTGTATCTTTAAAAAGTTTCTACAGAAGTACAAAGGCCCTGTTACAGGATCCATACATGCTTCTAGATGTTTGACTTCTTCGAGCGTGTATTTGATCTGAGCATGGGCTTTCTTGATCAGATTACCGTCTAATGATTTTGCCATACATTTATTTAATGAAAAAAATAGGCTCCGAAGAGCCTATTTGGATTTTCTAAACGATTACTTTGCTTTGATTTCTGCTAGTAATGCTTCTAATTGTGCTTTAATGCTTTCCACAGCCATAGGATTGTCGCCTAATTGTGTAGCAGGATATTGGCTCTTTTTACGATTTAGATCGTCGCCGTTCGGGATCGCAGCACTGACGGGTTTGATTTCTGGATCACTGCCACCGTCTGGTGTATTAGCAAATGACTCTTCTTCAGAATCTACTTTTGACATAGGATCATCTGTAGGATCAATATCGTTGTCTGCCATAGCAGAAGGTGCTTTTGGTAGTAGCTTATCTCTAAGAGAAGCCATCGATGGTTCTGGTTTCAACATCGGCAATGTTGGCTCACTGGTATCGCTGCCTGGGGTCATGCTAGGATTGACCTTATTGATCAACTTCATCAATGATTCGATATTGTCTAATCCCTGAGCATTTAAATTGATGCTCATTGATGGCGGTGCTGTAGGTGTAGGAGTAGCAGCGGGTGTTGACATGGGCATGCCACACTCCTCTGATACCTCGCTGGCTTCCAGCTCGGCCATCTTTTCTAGTATAGCTTTAAAATCCATATTAACTCCCTAGGGCACTTTTAGTGCCTGCTTTGTCTTGTTTAGGTGCTTTGGGCATTTTATATTCGCCCTGATTTGTTTCTTTTACTCGATCCTTGCTAGCTTTAGCAAGATCTTTTAGGAACGATGCTGTAAATTCGTTACCAAAATTTTCTTTATGTTTGATCTTTTCGCTGTCTTTGAGTTCGCTGTCATTTAACAGAGCTTTACCTGTAGGTTCGTCTGCGGGTTCTGCTTGTTCGAATGGATCATTAACATTTCTTACACGTAGGTGTGTGTTAGAAACGCCTGTAGATTCGTGTACATCAACCTGTACCTGTTGCGGAGTCACTGGATATGAGCATTCACACTCAAACACTGTTACTTCAACATTGGTAAGATCTAGGAATTCTAGAGCTGTTTTTTGTATAGGTGTAGTAGCTACTTTTTCAAATTTTCCGCAGCCGTATTTGCCCATCTTAGATTTGGCTTTTTCTTCAAACCCTTCGGGCAATGGACCAGCGACCTTAATACGGAAACCGTAGGTTTTTTTACTTTCGGATAGATATTCTTTGAATGTTTTCATATCAGTATTTATTCCTTTCCTTGGAGTTTCTTCAAGAGCTCATTGCGATCAGTGATCACAAATGCCTGACCGCTTAACATACTGTTAGCGTCATCATCTCCAGCATCTTTGTCGATTTTTAACTTTTTAAGTTTAGCGTCTATGGCTTTTAACTTTTTATCAATTTTAGCAGATTTGGCATCTATAGCGTTTCTTAGCATAGTACCAGCTACTTCAAAAATACGTCCGCTGTAGCGTACTTCTACGTTCATGCCTAGATCCATTAGATCGTCATAGGCGTCTTCGGCTTTTTTCGCTAGTGCGTCAAGCTCATTTTCCCCTAGTGTATCTAGATCAGCTATATCTGGTAATCTACCAGCGATAGCATCAACTTCTCTATAACTTCTTTCGAGATCTCGGACTTCATCTTTGGATTCTTCGATAACAGGGATCTTAGCTTCAACAGCCTTTGAATCTTCTAGATTGAATAATTCTTCAAGTTTTTTAGTCATACAATACTTATCTACGTTTTGAGCCTTTGTGGAAAATATCTTCTTCGTTGACTACTCTAAATCGGATCCCCTGCTGTTTACACCAAGCAGTGGCAGCTTCCCACTTGGCTAGATTTTTCACATACTGTTCTTGGTTATATCTGCTTTTTCCGACTTTTTCTAGAAAGGTATGATTGCTGGGTTTAACTTCAACTACTTCAGCGTGTTTCTTTCCGGACTTGTCATTGTAGACTATAAAAAAATCAGGAACGTATATGGTATACTTTCCTGTTAACGGATCTCTATAGGGTATCTGTATGCTTTCGCTGGCCCAATTCTGTACTCCTGGATGTTCATCAAGCATCCTCATAAAAACAAATTCCCAACTACTTCTAGCCAATGGTGTTTTCTTCCCGATGTATTTGTCGGGATTTTTCATCTCGAATTTTCCCTGGGCAAATCTAACCATTATGCTCTGATGTTTCTTAGTTTAATCTGATTAGCCGTTGATGAGGACCGATATCCTAATCTCGAAGTCTGTGATCTGTTTTGATTTAATATTTCAGCTACAAGAGCAGATAACTGTAAATTTTGTAATGATCCTAAAGTCTCTAATAAGGTCAGTGCCGATATTCCATCTCTCTTGGCCTGCTGAAGTAACACCATGCCACTAACTGTAGCGGCTTCTAGGGCAAATCCTCTTTTTGTCAAAAAACCGACAGTAGCATCAACATCGGCGCTAAGATATTCTTCACCTGTTTCTCTGTAATTGTTTAGATAGACCTTAGTTCTATCTGCACTGTCAGTAGACTGTGTCGGCGGCAAATTAGTTAAAATATCATTCATAATTTAATCTAGGCGGGTGGGATTATTAAATCGTTCAAACCCGAGTGGTAGAGCTTCCTTTGTTGGGAATCGAGTAGCCGGTGGAGCATTAGATGCGCCAAAAGACACTCCTGGTATTCCGCTGGTCACATTTTGAATTCCCTGCGGTGTTAATAGAATATTTGTAGCTTCTGCTATAAGATTTTGTGGAGTTAGGCTGCGTAAACTTTTATAAAAATTAACTGCTTTTACAGCATTGGCTAATGTAAACAAGTTGCCGCCACCAACTTCACCTTGAACGTTTCGATCACCGTAAATGCTTTTAGCATTATCAATAATTCCACTGGAAAAATTAAAAAGACCGCCAGGACCAAACACACTGGTTAATGTTCCTCCCCCGATGGTCAGCGGACTAGGTACAGCATCATAATATAAATCTCCGAAACCTCGTGGAACATTTCCTCTAACTATAGAGCCAGTACCATAAAAAACTGTTTCATAAGCAATGTTCATAGTCGATTCTATAGTGCCGTTATTAGACGATTGATCAACATTACCGTGATTCCAACTTAAAATATGTGGATTTATTAATGAGTAAGAATTAAATTTCTTTCGGCTTAATGTAAAAAGAGTAATAGAGCTAAAAAAAGGCCCAGAAAATGCCTGAACACCGGCCTTACTTTTGTCAACATCCAGACCATACCGATAACTTTCCACTTTCGATTCTTTACCGTCGAGAGGCGTGACTGTCTTATCGTACAGATTATTCCCACTGTGCCTCCATGCTTCCGCGACGCCATCTCTTTCGGAGGAATAATATGACAGGTATTGAGCCCATAACGCATTAATGATTCCTAAATTATCATCATGGAACACAAGATTTAGTGGTTCATATTTTATATCTTTATAGACTATTCTTTTTCTATTATATTCATTTTTTACGTCGTGTTCAAATGTTACTTTAGGCAAATCAGCTTGCTTGACTAACATATTGATTGCTGGGCCATGTTTTCTAGCAAAGTCACTAATAGCAAGGGCCGGCGTGTTTATATTAAATTGAACGTGATAAAGGAATTTCGTTCTAGGGGCGCGAGAAAACTGATTATCGAGATATAATCTAGCCGCGTGTCTAAAATCACCTAAGTTGCCTTTGGGATTACTAATGCCTTGCCCGGCACCTTGAAGGAATCGTGTAAATTGGTCTGCCATAATATTATTTAGTGATAAAAAAAGCCCGGATTATCCGGGCTTGATTTTTTGTTAAGACCTTAACTACCTGTAGCTAGGCTACCGACTGTTCTAGCACCAATATTTCTACCAATGCCATCGATGCCGCCGCCTTTGTATTGGATCGCATTATCGTAACGCATTGCTAGAGCGATCATTGCTGGCTCATTTGATGTATAGTTTAAATCGCCGTAATCGATATTTTGTACAAAACAACCATACAATTCAAACGTTTCTAGCACGTTAGGTGTCTGTGCTCCGTTACCGCCGTCGAGTACTTCGATTAATGTGGTAAATTTATAGTCCTGTGCTGACGCTGCCCCAGACTGCTCGAAGAAATCGAACTGCTTCTGGATTTGTTCGCCGCACAATCTTTGTATAGACCCTGTTGCATCATCTCTGACGTTTAGAGTAACTGGTTCCCAGTTATGACGACCCGCTAAGTAAACTCTCGAATTATAAACTGGAAGTTCGATTTCTTCAAAGTTGATTTTAGGTCGGGTAATGTCATTTACCTGTTTTGTTAATTCAGTTGCTACTGTTCCATTTGCCCCGAAGCCTTGTAAGACGACCCTAAATCTGTACTTTAGCTTGGGCATCAACAGGCCTTGAGCACTAGACGAAGCGTCTGTTGCTAGAGGTACTGTTAATTTTGATAGTGTTGAAATTGCCATATTCTTATGCTCCGGATAATGTTATTTATCTCTTGACATCGGGGGATTTTTATCCCCCAATTATCAAGACGCTCTTGACGCTGCTATCTCTCCTGTGTTCTTCAATCTTAATGGTATGTAGATAAATTCGATTGCTTTTACTGGTTCAATTGCGATATCTACATATAATTCATTTCGATCAATTCTTGCTGGAGTATTGTTTGTTTCATCACAAACTACTGCGTAGTCATAGATAGCACGTAGACCTACAAGCTCTAGCAATAAACTTTCAACAGCCTGTCTAACTTCATCCCTTGTTAACTTGTCATTAGGTTCAAATACAAACGGTTTAGCGAGTTTACTTAGCTGGCTGCGTAGATAAATTACCAATCTCGCTACGTTAATTCTATCTAGTGCTGATGTACCGGCACTTAGAGTTTTTTGACCGTAGTTAACTAATCCAACTCCGTTGAAAAAAGTCAGTGGGTTAATTTTAACTGTTGATAAAGTGTCTCGTTGTCCTTCTGTTAAAGCTACTGGAACAAACTCACCTGTACGACCGTTTAGATAACCGACTGAAGTAGCATTAGTGATTCCGCCCCTTCTAATACCAGCAGGAGCAAACCAAGGATACGCTACTTGATCGTTCAACGCAATAGTACGTAACATCATGTGACTTGCTGGTACCATGATTGTATTACCGCTGTTATCGCTAGTTAAACCGGAAGGATAAAATACGCCAGCATACGGATCAGCACTTATTAGTCCTGTATCTCCGTTATCAGTGGCGCTGTTTAGATTTAATCCCCAATCATTTAATGTATTGGTTTCAGAGGTTAGTCTGAAAGGTGAATCACCAACGACAAATGCTGTAGTACCTCTGTCAATGTTGAGTTCGATCATATTTTGAATTAGTTCAGGATATCCAGGACATGATATAAGATTAAAATTCCTTATTTCATCTTCTCTAATTTCTCTGTTCGAATTCACTAATCCTTTTAGTGATGTTACAACAACTTGACGCTGTGCCTTTCGACCAAACTCTTCACCTGAATCGGATACCCAACGTGCTGGTTCGTAATCTATCATCGATTCATCACCATAGCGACCGTTGTCACTAGCTGTGTTGACATGATTCCTTACATATTTTTTAATGTTAAATCCGCTTCTACGTGTGTTGAATAACAAGATTCCCCTTGGATACAAGTCAGGATCTGGAGCATCATAATCAACAAAGTCGCTAGACAACAAGTCTACGATAGTAGCTGGATCTTTTGATTCGCCATTTAAATCCCATCTAGCATCAGCAAATATAATTCCATCCTCAGATGTGCTGTCTTTTTTATCTATTAATACCCAATTGTTTGCTGTTTGGTCTGTTAAACCATCTTGATATTTGTAAATTACAGGATAGTTTTCGAGATCGCTGGTGTCGATCCATAGATCACCTGTTACTAGTGCTGTACCATCGTTTTGTACTAATGGTCTTGTTGTAGAAACGATTGGGCCTAGTTGATCTGTTCCGTTAGAGTAGAACGGAGATGCTGTTGTAGAGATTCCGCCACTACCGCTGTATCGATATCCGACCCAGGCCGAACCGTTATGAATCATAATATCTGGCTCGTCGATGATACTGCTGAACCATCTTTGTCCGTCTGCAGGATCATTTAATGGAGCATCAGCTGCTGCTACATATCCTGTAGCAGTTCCAGACATTGGTATGTAATTACTGATTACATAATCAAAGTCACTGCTAACGCTAGGCGAACCGTAAAAATTAGCTGTGCCGGTAGCATCAGTGATATCATATTCGATAAAACCAGCGTCTGCGAATAGATCGTCGCCGTCGATGATTCGAATTTCACCGCCTAATGTGTGAGTAATAGTTAGTTTACCATCAACTACTGTGGCTTCAACATTGACTAAATCGGAGTTGTTAATAGCTTGGCGTAATGTATTAGCATCAGCACCAGTACCTGCTGCTGTAAACGATATCGATACAGGACTTGAAAGGGCTGAACTGTTTACAAGACTTTCTCTCATGCTGAAAGTGTATGTTCCGCTAAATGTCCCCGCACCAATAGTATCCGATGTTACTGATGTAGCACCTTTGATTTTTCTAACGAAAATCTTGAAGCTAGCTGTTTGAGGTGTGCTGTCGTAGCCAGTATCTTCAGTATAGTTGTATTGTACATACACAGTATCTTTATCGATGCTTGATCCGCCCCCGGTTTTGTTTACACCATAGATAGCACCTTGAGCGTTTGCTGCCAAAGGAGCAGCTACTTCTAACCAAGATTTTGAAGCAGAATTCCAACGCTTTATTCTCCAACGAGCACCTAGATTAGGATCTGTAGTCTTAACCCAGATAGAACCACTTGGTCTGGCAATAGCTGCGTTCGATTTCCACTGTGGAACTTGAGTGTGTGGAGACATTGTTAGTTCTGGACCATAATATGTTCCAGCCGCAATGCCAAACAGTGTAGAGATTGTAGCTGACCCGTCTTGTAAAACAATAGCATTGCTGCCAGTAGAATCACCGACCATGTCGTCTGTGGTGTCTGTGATGAATAAAGTTACAAACCCGTTAACGCTGGCTGCTCTAACACCTTGTATCAGTGCGTTATTGATCAATGTTACCATGCCTTCAACTGTTGTATACGCTGGTACGTTGATCTGTACACCATTGATAACAAATGTTGTTCCTGTAGTTTGAGAAGAATGGCCGTCGATTTCTGCTGTAAACGCAGGCCAAAACTTACGCCATTCGCTGGTTCCTAATAGTTCCCAAGAAATTGGCTCTCCTACTGCTGTATAATCTTTGCCTTTGTAATAGATTCTAATAACATCAGAAGCCGCTACAACAGCATAATCGCCTACACGACCAACACCTGTGGCTGGTTCATTACCGTTTAGGCTTTCTGTATCTTCTGCGGTGATAACGATAGGAGATTTATTATTAAATTTCTGTCCTGATAAATTAGCAGGAGCAGAGTCCCACTCAAAAATACCCCAGTTTGTACTTTGAGTGTCTAGCCACCATTGGCCGCTTGTGGCTTCGGATCCTGGAGTTTCTGACTTTGCTGTTAGATCGTCTAGGTTTACTGCTGCTCTCACGACGTAGGCAGTATTAGCTGACCCCAAGAAGCTGTAAGCAGCCTGTAGTCCGTATTCGTTCTGTTCGCCGCCGTGTATAGGCGAACCTGAAATTGTTCTCTTAAATGATGGTACGCCAAAGAAATCAACAAGTTCTCTCTGACTAGAAACTTTATACACTTTACCAGCATTGGTGGCAAGTGTTCCTTGTGCGGTTCCTGTTCCGCTAGCGTTTGATTTGTTTTCTGCTGTAGCAATTACGATCAATGGAGTTGTGCTGCTTTCAGCTGGGGTATAAAAACTCTCATCAATTACTGTAACTTCTACGCCTGGTGAATTTAGTGCCATTCCGTTATCTCCTGATGGTTTAAATCTTGTATTAATATTTATTCGGCAAACCAAAAAACACTGTATTTAAACCATAGGAAAAGGGGCGAAAAAGGTCCAATATCTTTAAATACTAGTATGAGACCCCTTTGTAAATGTGGATATAGGCTTGCTGCGATTAATTATCGCAAGGGAAAAAAGATCTATTATAGATCCCTATGTGAAATATGTCTAAAGCATGGAAAATATCACGGAATACCTAGGTGGCATAGAGCCGGGTATCGTAAGAAAAATCAGTGTGATAAGTGCGGCTTTAAGTCGCTCCACCCTGAGATTTTTTCAGTCTATCACGTTGATGAAGATTTAGATAATTGTAAAATATCGAATCTTAAAACAGTATGTGCTAACTGCCAGCGTGTTCTAGCCAAAGAAGGCATTAAGTGGAAACAAGGCGATCTTGTGGCTGACTTTTAATCAGAGTTTCAAGTTTTTCAAATAGATCTGATATATCAGCGTTATTATCTAGCACAGCATCGAACTTAGTTCCCACCCAAGCAGTTTCTGAAGCGTGTATCTTAAATTGTGCTAACCTGTCCTTGCTTAACGCCCAGTTCATGTGTTTAGGACCCGCATTTACCGCTACTGCATCTTGGTACCAGTCAGGCTCAGGACCACGAACTACACGTACTACAATTCCTCCGGCGTTTTTAATACTGGCTATTTCGTTAGGGAAACGACAGTCTGATATCACTACATTATCTTTGGAGTTACGGATTTTATTTTCTAGGCTAGCGATCCAGATGTCGTCATGGAAACTTTTACGGCAAACTTCTGTACCCCAATATTGAAGGACCCATCGAGGAGTAAGTGTAGGCATATCTAGTCTAGCTGCCCACCATGGATCCACTTGCTCTCGCCACTCTCGGGCTTCCTTAGTACGCCCTTCTAGCATAGTCCGGTCCCAACCAAAAACTGCTGCTACTGCGTCCTTTAATGTATTGGCAAATGACTCTCGTCTAAATTCGTGAAAATTAACTAGGTAATCAGCGATAGTATCTTTACCGCTGCCGATAAATCCGCATACTCCAATAATCATAATATCTCCTAACGATAAAGATATTATAGCAGATTTTTGATATTAGGTCAACGATTAAGAATTAACCGATTACAAAGGTGTAACCGGCATTAGCATGACCTGGGACATAATTGACTAGTTCTGCGGTTAATCGATCAATGTCGGCTTGTGCCTCTTGTTTGAGTGTAGCACCGTTTAGGCTAGTACCGCCCTGTGGGCCAGCAATTTGAGCAAATTTTTCACGTGCCTGTCCTAGCATCATTTTACAGTTAGCTAATGTGTAGTCTTTGATCCATTGCCCAGCATAGGTATCAACAAGGATCGCCACATCTGGTCTTGTGTTGTAGCACCAAAGCATGATTTCTTCGTCAGTTCTAGGACGCTGATGTATGGTTAATTTATGAGATTGGGCATGCCAAGTAAACTGTATAAAACTACCAAACATTTTACCTACACGTTCTTGATAGCCTGCGAAAAGTTCGTAGGTTAAAAGACCTCCCATGTTTGTAGAACTCAAAAGATAGGTATTTGTATAGGCTAGATTGAACGGTTCAAAAACAGTACCACCATTTCCACCACCTGATCTAGATCCAATACTTCTACGATATATTTCTCTAACAACCTGTATTTCGGGCGGTAAAATGTATTCGTTTTGATCTTCTGAGAGTGTTAGGAAAGCAAAACTTTCTTCTACAGAATTATCACCACGCTGGCGGAAAACTCCTAGACTTCGCTGAAACGCCGTTTCGTAGTGCTGCGGGTCTAGTTCTACGTCAACCATGCCGTCGCCTAGCATTAAACGGCAGTAGTCAAACACCTTCTGTTTTTCTTGATCTAATTGGCTCATGCTAGTATTTATCGTAGCGGTAAATATATGACTATGCCAAGACTTTCGCTTTATCGCCCAGAAAAGGGCAATGATTACAAATTTATCGATAAAACCGTCTGGGAAATGTTCCAGGTAGGCGGTGTTGATGTTTTAGTACACAAATATGCAGGCCCAGGTGATCCATTACCTGGTGCTAGTACGCCTACTACACCTATATATTCGGGCGGAATTCCTGAGCTACAAATACAAGATCTTTTATTTTTAGAAAATCGAGATAGAAAATATGATCCCGATGTGTACATTCTTAGAGGTGTATACAATATAACAGATCTAGACTTTAATCTAACACAGTTTGGATTATTTTTACAAAACGACACAATCTTTATCACTTTCCATATCAATGACACCGTAGAAAAATTAGGAAGAAAATTGATCGCAGGTGATGTCATAGAATTGCCGCATCTAAAAGATTACCACGCACTCAACGATTTAAAATTTGCCTTAAAACGATTCTATGTTATTGAGGAAGTTAACAGGGCAGCAGAAGGATTTTCATCGACTTGGTATCCGCACTTATATCGTGCTAAATGCACTCCATTAGTTGACAGTCAGGAATTCAAACAGATACTAGATGGTCTTGCCGATGATTCTGGCGAGGACACTAATACAACTCTACGTGACATAATGAGCACCTACGAAACTGAGATGAGAATCACAGAAGCGGTGTTAGATCAAGCAGAGTCAGACGCACCTAAGAGCGGCTACGATACTACGATGTACTATACCGTTCCGTTGGACGAAGAAGGAAATGTTAAATTAGTCACTACTGATACCGGCGATATCGAAGCTAGTAATGACGGCAGCGGTGTAGATGCTAGCGTGATTATCGCTACACCAACCAAAGACGGGTATCAAAACTATCATGAAGATGGAGCAACACCTAATGGGGCTCCGTTCACTAGTGGTATTACATTTCCTGGTAATCCTGTAGACGGACAATTTTGTCTACGTACAGATTATTTTCCTAAGAGATTATTTAGATTCAATGGCCGCAGATGGGTTAAGTACGAAGACAATGTACGCATGACAATGAGTAATCTAGGAACTACTGACACCGAGTCTGGAGAAAGATTCGAAGGCAGAGATACAAGACAAAACCAAAAAGGCACGTTTATCAATAACACTAATGAACGTATGATAGACGGCAAATTGGTTAAAGAAAAACAGAGCTTGAGCAAAGCACTACGACCTAAGGCAGACGAATAATGGATTTTTTCTACGATGGCCAGATAAGAAGATACGTGACTCAGTTCATGAGGATCTTTATTGGTTTTAAATTTCAATCCGGTGATGGCACACTGAAACAGGTGCCTGTTGCCTACGGAGATTTAACAAAACAGGTAGCACAGATTATCAAAGAAAATTCTGAAAATAAATTAGCAAGCGTTCCTAAAATCGCCTGCTATATAACTGGTATAGAACTAGATAGAGCAAGATTAGCTGATGCTAGCTATGTTAGCAAGATCAGCATTAGAGGAAGGTCCTACGAATCATTTGATGATGAAACAGGAGAGCCAGTGTACGATAATACACAAGGCGGAGGTTATACAGTAGAACGCCTAATGCCCACTCCATTCAAGCTGAGTATGCGAGCAGACATATGGACCAGCAATACCGATCAAAAACTTCAATTGTTAGAACAAATCATGGTTCTGTTTAATCCTAGCCTAGAAGTACAGACCACAGACAACTATATAGATTGGACCAGTCTTAGTGTAATAGAACTAGTAGCTTCTACATTTACTTCACGATCTATTCCACAAGGTACAGAAGTAGATATAGATATCTGTTCTCTAGATTTTGAAATGCCAATTTACATCAGTCCGCCAGTTAAAGTCAAGAAACTAGGCGTGGTACAAAACATTATCATGAATATGTTTGACGATGATGGTCAATTAAAGCCGTTAGCAGAACTAGCATTTAATGATCCCGCCGATGCCAAAGATATTAAAACTACATCTGTAATCACAACACCTGGAAATTTTGGAGTTTTATTATTATCATCGAAAACAGTTACTGGCGTTGAGACAGGTTCTTATTATATTAGTGCTCTAGATCCCAACGAGGCTGTTGTCGAAAGCGGCCTAGATATACCTAGAAAAGGTGGAGCGGTTATTGATTGGAACAAGATCGTTCCTCAATATGGAAAGTACCGTCCTGGTATCAGCAGAATAAGATTTTTACAGCCTAGTGGTTACGAATTAGTAGGAACATTTACTATCAACGAAGTTGATTCTCAATTCCTAGTAGTAGATTTTGATTCAGATTCGGAACCACAAACAGATTTGATCATCAATGCTATTATAAATCCACAAACATTTGATCCTAGAAGCAATCTACTAACAGGGATGAAATATCTAATATTAGAAGATATAGGTTCAATATCAAATATGGACGGTGCCGATGCGTGGAAGAATTCTGACGACACTGATTTTGTAGCTCCTGCTAATTCTATAGTCGAATGGGATGGCGACGATTGGAATATCATTTTTGATCCCACAGTCGAACACACTGGAACTTATTACATAAAAAATCTCAAAACTGGAATCCAATATAAGTGGGAAGACAATCAATGGTTAAAATCTTTTGAGGGAGAATATACTGCCGGATATTGGAGTTTTGATCTAGAAGGATGATATATAAAGGCATGCAGAAATATGCCGGAATCCTGTTTATGTCTAAAAAAACTTCTAGAATTCTAATGGTTCTAGAAGATCTCAAATGGACTGTTCCTAGTTTTGCCAGAGAAAAATCCGTAGTTGAAGATGCTGGAAAGATTATCGAACATTTTTACGGAAAACCCGCAAGACTGGTCCCTGTAGAATTATATCTTAGCCAAGATAAGGGATTTGAATTTTCAACCTATATATGCTTAGTCGAAGAAGAATTCGTCCCTTCTTCTGATCAAACGTTCTGCTGGTCAACAATAGACGTTCTGCCAAAAGGTCTACATTCAGGATTAAAAAATACCCTGACTGATAAAATTATCAAAACTAAAATTGATACTATTTTATTGATAGGAAATTCTTTATGAAACTGACTATTACTAAAAGCAAAAACTTCATAGAAGACTGTCGTCGTTACGAAAAAGCGATCAAAGAAACCAAAGACACAGAACTTGATAGCCTTTATAGAAGATTTGTGTCTCAGGCACGATCGATGGATGCTTCAACAGATTCTATCGCAAATCTTTCAAACACTTCTCAAGAAAGAAACAAATTAAAATCTTTAAGAATCGACATCGAGAAGAAAATTATGTCGTTGAAAGAAAAGATTCAACAGTCTTAAACTGATAATCTCCTAGCATACTTAACAACCTTGTGTTGTCTGAGCAGGTGTATTTTTGATATTGATTTATTAGTTCTCTAGGAAAATCAATTTCTTCTATATCTGCTGAATATTTTTCAGCCACTGCTTCGGCTACCTGTCGGAATGAAACAGCAGAACCAGTTCCTAGGTTAAAAATCCCATTAAAATTTAAATCAAAAGATTTTAATTTAACATCAACTACATCATCAACACAGATGAAATCTCTTTGGAAGTTTTCACTGCCTCTAAATACTTTGATTTTTCCTGTGGTCTCGGCTTGATGTCTAAATTTTGTCACAGGACTGGCCTGATCTTTTTTGTGATTTTCATTGTTGCCATATACATTAAAATATCTCCACCCTTGTATTCGAGCACCCGGATAATCTAATAGTGTCGAATACACATACTGATCTATTCTCATTTTGCTAGAAGCATATAAAGATCTGGGCATCAGCGGTTGATTTTCTTGGAAAGTATTGCTATCTCCGTATACCGATGCTGAACTAGCATAGGATAAAAATAAATTATTCTGTACTGCTTGGTCAATTAACCAATAACTAGGTTGTAGATTATATTGATCAATCCTCAATGGGTCTTTTTCAGTAGTGGAAGATATCGCTCCTTCGTGGAAGATAGCTTCCACTTTTAACCAATGATTGAATCTACCATAAAAATCATCAGTTGACATTATATCAGTAAATGTTAAATTTTTTAAGTTAGATTCTTTATCTTGATTAATGTCGTCTACTATTAAAATATCAGAGACATATCGACTGTTCAATCTTTTAACAATATTAGAGCCAATGAATCCCGCTCCACCAGTTACGACTATCATTTAAAAAAATGCTCCGGATGAACAGACTTATCATCGATCCATACATCATAGTGTGGTTTACGTAGTTGAAGACTAGTATACTTTGCTCCCCAGTCGTTCATCTGTTTATGCGTGATTTCAGTCCTATCGATCCCCGAACGTGACCCACGTGCTGTGTAGTAATGTATTTCGTGACCTTCATCGAATAGCTGATTGATTTTAGCTATTCTATCCATGTAAGGTTTTGTTTTAGCATAGTCTACATTACCGTTGCTGTCAAATTCCATAGAACAAATAGTACCATCGATGTCAACAATAAAAATCATTTTTGGCTGTCTCCTGGAGCTAGTCTAAAATTGTCTTCGACTGAATCTGCTGTGCTGACTTCAAATATCATGGCACCGTCAGTCATTGCTTCCAGCTGATGAGGTTGGAGTGGTGGATTGTGCCACGTATCGCCTTCATTTAATTCTTGTTCATAGATTTTAGCGTCTCGGGTGTCAATCCAACGTAGTTTAAATTTTCCAGAATTTACGAACCAAGTTTCATCTTTGGCTCTATGAAAGTGCATAGAAAATTTATTTCCTGCCTTTTCAAAAACTAGAATCTTGCCGCAGTAGTGATCATTGGTGGCCCAAATTATTTCAAAGCCCCAGCCCTTATCAACTTTACCTGTTAGTCTTTGTGTCATTTTATTTCCTCTAATCTTGGAGCATAGCATCCTACATGCTGTACTGTTATACTCGCAGCTACGGTGGCAAACTCCATAGCTGATTTAATATTGTTAGTGTTTAGATATCCGTAGGCGAGGGCTGCTAAAAATGTATCTCCTGCTCCGGTAACGTCAACAACTTCAACGCTGGGGGCAGACGTAGAAAACTCATGAAATACTGCTCTAGCCCCTTTGCCTCCTCGGGTAACAATAAGTCCCGAGCATTCGCTTTTTATTTTACTATATTCTAGTTCATTGATTTTAACCCACGCACCTTGTAATCTTTCTAGATCCGTTTTTTTCGTGTCAACAAAAACAGGAATCCTTGTAGCTATTGCCTCTTCGATTATGTCGTAGGAAACAGTTCCTTTGTTATAGTCGCTGATAACGATAGCATCATAAACTTTAGGTATCGCAGTTTCGAATTCAATCGGTGGCGATATTAGATCAGTATCTATCCTAACGATCTGTTGTTTGCTGCGAATGTCTACTAGTCTTGTTTTTGTAGAAGTTTCTCCGTGGAGATAATTTACTTCACAGTCTAAGGCTTCTAGATTACGGGCCACATTGCCTGCCATGCCCGGCTTGCGTTCTTCATACTCGAACTTAAACACCGGAACTGGTGCTTCTGGGCTGATGCGATCAACTGTACCATACTGGTACACATCAACACAGTCATCACCGATTAGCAATATTTTGTATGATCTTGGTTGTTGAATAGTCATCTAATATATCAAAAAATACGATTTCGTCACAGACAATGTCACCAACTATGGGCTTGCCCATATAATCACTGCCTTTGACCATAATGTCGCAGGCTGCGACTAGGTTAATAAGTTCTACATCATTATTGAAAACAACAACTTCGTCAACTGCTTTTAAATTTTCAAGCATAAATGCTCTATGCTTTTGGTTGTTGATTGGACGCTGTGGTCCTTTTAGTTGTCGTACTCGTTCGTCTGAATCGATCCCGACCATGAGATGGCCACCTAAACTTTTAGCGTAATTTAAAAGTTCGACGTGACCGGGATGAAGAATATCGAAAGTTCCATTAACAAAAATCAGACTCATGCTGTAATTATACAGTCACGAGTCTGTTTGTCAACCTTTTAGGCTTGTGCTTCAGACCAACGTAAAATAACGTTGGCGTTAACAGCAGCCCCCGAAACCTTATAGATATTGACAGCTAAAACATCTGGGCCGTTTGGAAAGGTTCCGCGACCGCCCAGTGTAGTATTAGTCAATTCTTTGAGTTCTGAAAGATCCAATTGGTCTGAATTTCCTGGTAAGCTGATGAATGAGAATACCTGTTCGCCTGGCAGGGCATATGGTGGTTGTCCAAACTTGAATGTTATCGTGCTGGCTCCTGCTACCACAGCATTCGATGTCTGGGTGAACGTTACAGTATAGTAACCAGTACCACCGAATGTTCGTAGGGCACTAACCGATGCTACTCGAGTACCAGCAGCAAATTTAGCATCAGATACCTCCGTACCAGCACCTGCTGAATAGGTGCTAACGAGCGTTTCCCACGATGCTTGTGTAAAATAAACAAAGTTTGTAACTGCGGTATTTTGAGACAGTGACATTGTTATTGTATTATTAGCATTGACTGCCGAAGCAGTAGTCCTACTCAAGAATAATGTGTAGTATGGAATTGTATCAAAGGTTATGTTCTCGGACCCAGAAAGTGTTCCAATACAGTTATTGCTAAACGTCACTGAATAATAGCCTACTGAATTAAAAGTCCGTAAACTGCTAATGCTTGTGATCGTAGTTCCGCCAGTAAATTTACCAGAATCGTTAGTTAGTGTTCCTACTACAGGAACATCAACGGGCAGTGCTGTCCAACTGGCTGCGGTAAAGAATAAATTATTTGTGGTCGTTCTCGCACCGCCAAATGCTGTGTTGATCGTCTGCGAACTTAGCGGAAGATCGGAACTCAACCCCTGGTCCATCGTCACAGTATAGTATCTGTTCGGTGAGGTTCCTTGTACAGCCGATACTGCTGTTACTGTAGTACTTGCTGGAAATGCTGAGGTCACTGAGAACCCGGTAGCAGTTACAGGATTGGTCATGGCATTCCAACTAGCTTCTGTAATATTCAACGAAGTTTGACCAGCGACGTAGGCAGTAGAAATCGTTCCGTTATTATTAAATCCAGTGGCTGTCGAGTTAAATTGAACAAAGTTATTACCAGAACCTGTTACAAGATAAGTTCCATTGTATTGATTCGGCTGTACGCCAGATACTGTAATTCGTGAGTTAACTGGGAATGGCGCATATCCCGGGTTATTAAAGAATAATGTAGCTGTAACTCCGTTCCCTTGGGCAAATGTAGTACTAAAGGATCTAAAGAATGTAGACATCGATCCGGTCTGAGAAGCCAGCGTAGTAGCGATAGGGCTTGGACTTGTAGCGACCGAGGACACAGTTGTTCCAGATTGGAATTTAGTATCTGTGGTCGAAATAGCGAATCCAGCAGCCGCACCAGATGCGTTCCAGCTGGTCTGTGTAGCGTACACAAAAGATGACCCCGACGACCTGTTAAATGCTGTCTTATTCGGTACTGTTACGTTGGCTGTAGTTGTATTCAGAGCAGTAGCTGTCGATGTTGGCTGTGCTACGCCACCGCCCCAGTTTACAGAACCGCCCGGGGCGATCTGTGCGAAGCTTGGCTGTCCACCAGAAGCAACGCCTGATAGTCCGCTCCAGATAATATCACTGGGATTAGATGGGTAGTTTTGAGGATTCAATACACCTTCAACGATGATACCACCTGTGCCTGTATCAGATGTAACAGCGATTTCTTTCAATAACAATTGAGCTCTGTTTAACAATTCTCTCTCACCAAGGTCGCCCACTACGGCATTTGAAACACTAGGTGCCAAGCGGATCAAGAAAGCAGTTGATTTGGTTGTACTAACACTAATACCAGTAGACGCATAGTTAAAAATGTATCCACGATCAAAGTCAAATAGACCGTCTGTTAAGAACGCAGAACCCCAGTGGCTAATTAATGGAGTCGTTGTGTTGTTTAGCAATATAACTCCGGTGCCTGTCGAGTGATCGGCGGCAGTTCCTGCGGTAAAGTTTCTAGTAGCACCTGCGATAAACAGATCTAATTGTGCCGATCTAGAGCAGCCTGTTAACTTGTTAAGGTCAGTGTCTAATCCAGTATAAGCGATCATCTCGTTGTCGACGTAGATTATACCAGTATTCGGAAACCCTGCTACACTTTCTAAAAATACTTCAGTTCCAGTATTACTTAGATTAGAAACCAATCTGCTAGTAGCCCCATAGTTTGAAACTTCATAACGAACAGGAAGGTTACCAGTACGCATATACGCTTCAGTGTTAACGTTGCTATTTCTCATACGGTGGGCAAACACATAATTACCATCGGATCCCCGTAGCATGAAATCAATAAAACCAGCACCGTACCAGCTGTATTGAATACCGATCATCTGCATCTTGACAATATCGAGATCGTAACCACTCGGTCCGGTTCCGTCTAATCGATCTTTATTGAAATCTGATTGTTTAACTCTTACCTCACTAATCAAACTCATCTTGGCATTAGATACATTGTTAACACCACGATAATCGGGGTTAACAGTCATCGAAGTCTGACTATCAACATGTGTGACTATATGAGTCATTCCACGAATGGTCACTGAATCGCCTGCCTTTACTTGATCTCTGAATCGGCTGTTTAGACCTGTTATTCTATTAGAGCCTGCGTTAACTGAAATAGTGCCGGCTAATTGTCTAGTCGATGTTCTTTGAACAGCCCATAATGTTTGACCGTCATATTCCCAGAAAATACCGTTTTGATCGTCGAATACTCCAGCACGAACGACAGCACCTTTCCACCGTAGTGTAGAAACTTGGCAGCTAAAACTCAGTGTAGGTTTTCTCGAACCAACACGCTTTGTGGCAATGATCCTAAATGTACGTTCAGTGACGATTTCGTCTACTTCATAGTCTCCATCATACCCGCCTGTTGTTACTCCGCTAAGACGTATCACAGCACCCCGTTGTAGACCGTGGTCGTTGTCACCTAAAGTAATTTCGATAGTAGCACCAACTTCGACGTCTGTGGCTAAAATAGTCAACACATCATAGCTAGGAGCAAATAACGCACCAGTTGTATACATGACACCTTTACCAGACTGATAACGAATATATTTTTTACTCTGACGTATGGCCTGTACACCGTGTTGTGGGCCACCTGTACCTAGTTGTACACCGCCGTCAAATGGTCGATGTGTAAAGAAGCTGTCCGGTCTTGGATATATTACACCAGTAATTGGTGCTCCAGTTATGATACCTGGGGATCTAGCTTGGAATGTGATAGTATTTCTGGTAGGAATCTGTGTAGCAGAGAATGATCCATTAGCCAACGCATGATTGTTTGATCCGTTGTCTGAACTCACTGTTACGATAAATGATCCCCCTGGAGGAATTCCGTGCGGCTCTTGGAAAATTATCTGTAGGGTTGCTAATGTTCCAAAACCCAATGACGTGCCGGATGCGATAGTGGCTGTGTTAAATTCACTGACAGTCACTGATGAATATAAATCAAGATCTATACCAGTTACACCAGTTCCTGTTACTGTGGCCGCTGTGATAGCACCTGTTGACAGATTAACCGAAGTTACAGAAACGATAGCATCATTTGTGGTATTTGCTCCGCCTAGGTCGCTGCCTAGTATTCTAATCCTATTACCTGGCAAGTAGGCTGTACCGCCATCGGTAATAACAACATCGGTATATCCGCCAGCTGTTCTTGTTAGTGTAAATTCTCCGTTAATACCTGAACCGGGCACGATAACTACCGGAACATTATTAACAGTTATACGATCATCACCAGTACCTGCGGTGGTAATCTGAGAAATCACGCCTGGAGCAGCATCATTGGCTAAAAGTCCGCTGACTAAGGATGCTGCGACAATTTCTCCCGAACCACCTACGTTATCAATTTGGATCTGTAGATCGTGTTCTGGATTGTTACCGCCTAGCTGTGTGCCGTATATGGTTACTATTTCACCTAAAGCATAACCGCTGCCGGCAAATGATACTACTAGGCTGGTGTAGGTAGCTCCTACTCTTGTTATATTAAATTGTGCTAGGCTACCAGATAATGTAGTAGAATTCTGTAGTAGTCCAGTAAATGCCTGTGTAGTCTGTGTGACTTCAATCGTCACATCGTTGGCTGGAGTAGTATTAGCAGTAAACACAGTTCCTAAAATAAGGAATTCGGTGCCTTTAACATAGCCTGTTCCTGCAGCATTAATAACAGAACTGAACCCTGTTCCTGATCTAGTTATGTCAAATGTCGCACTCGATCCAAGTGTACTATCTGGACTAGTTGCTGTGTAAGATGTATTGTCAACACCATTAACTGTTTGATCTGGGGATGATAAAACGCTAGTTCCTGAGATAACATCAGCTGTTAAAATAGCACCGCTAGACACTGTAGCAACTGTTATTAGTAAATCATTCGCTGGCGTTGTTCCACTAAGATCTGAACCTAGGATTCGTAACACATCGCCAACTTGATAATCCGATCCGCCGCTGTTTACAGCCACAGAAAGATATCCGGCTGAACTACCAACTACGTTAAATGTCGCAGCAGATCCGATTGATACTTCGTTAGTTCCTTCGAGGCCCGTATATGTTGTTGTATTGCCGATGATGGCACCGCTGAATGGTCTAGTAAATGTTACATCGGTGCCTGCGATAGATTCCACAAAAGTTGCCGATCCTGTTTGATCATCTGCTCCTAAACCAATTACGATTCCTGTGGTGCTGGCTACTGTTAATGTGGTTAGACCTAGTAGTGTTGGAGCATAATCACCTAACACCGTAGGTGTTATTACAATACCTCCAGCACCTACGACAGCAGTGACTTGAGCACCAAAGCCGATGCCGACAGCAGTATTCATCGGAGATCCGACACTTGGAATAGTTCCGCTGGCTACTGCGAATCTCGCTGTTGCAGCAGGACTAGCATATTGTGTTACAAATGATCCCGAAGTACCGTTAGACAACAGGTTAATAGTTGGAAGTCCAATCGATGCCCCTGTATAGAATCCGCCTTTTCTAATCTGCGTATATGTTGTTAATAGAGATGTTCCTGAACTAGTGCCAACTCTTGATTTCGCATAAAAGGTAAAAGTACTGGTTGTAGGAGTTGTAACAATAACGAATGAACCTTCTGCTCTGCTAATACCAGAAATCGCTGTATTTAAACCAGCAACAGTAACCGGAGTTCCAACACTTAGACCGTGTGGAGCAGCCGTGGTCACTGTGATCGTGGAAGCACCTACACCGTTGTTTGGAAAAGAAGCGTCTGTAATGATCGCAGTAACCTGGAAATCAGATCCAGGGATTTCGTATACCGACGGATATCCTCTAGCTATACCAATTGCCTGCCATTTAGTTGGTTGTAGTCCGTATTCAAAGTCAGCGTCAAGCATAGACTGGGGTGCTGCGACTCTGTGACGTTCGATAGCATCTGTACCGAAGTCATAGGGTCTAACAGTCATCTCTGGAGATTCGTAGAATATCTGTAATTCATCTGTTTCGTCCATCGTTGATGTATCAGAGTTTAATCTTAGATGTATAACTCTATCAGTAGTCTGCTTGAATGATACAAAATCGTCGTCGCCATCAAATTCAGGAGTAATGCTACCGCCTGCTGTGTTGCTTGAAAAATTGTATATAACAACGTTTTTAGTAGTGTTAGTGATCAATAAAAGATCTTCTAATTTGATAGGACCTTGGAATTTAATCAAACCATATCCAGCCGATGCTTTAGCCGGTAAACTGTCTTCACCGTCTTCTATTATATCAACTAGATTGTTTGAAAGTGTAGTAATAATTGTGCCAGCTTCAGAATCATAGGATTTAGTAGTATCTACGATCTGTTCTTCTACAGTTTGATAAGGCACGGTTCTTGGTGAAACTGCGGGTAACGAGCTAGGTCCAGTCTCTAAAAAGTTGATAAAGATATTTGTTAATTCGGTTATTCTAGCATATGAACCCGTTTCAGCAGATGGTGCTGTTTTAATTTGGGGATAGACTATCTGATATGAATCAGCAGATAGGCGTGTAAAAATAAATTCTTTAATTAAATTCTGTAAGAATGTATAGCTGGCAATCTCGGGAATCCTAGAACCGTCAACTTGGAATACTCCATCGATATAATATTTTTGTGCGATCCGTCTAGATTCTTCGTTACCATTATTTTCCAAGTCATAGATTAAAGCGTCAATAACATAACCAGAATCTCTAATACATTTTGCCGAATCATAGGTATAGCCTTTAAACACTACAACTTCATCGATAACTGATGTCTTACCAGTTGTTATGGCATTAAATGCTGTCTGTAATGCCGATGTAGCAAATGTAATGCTAGGTACAGTTCTAACAATGCCAGACAAAATAGTGTTTGCCTGTGTCTGTGTAGTAGCTGCCACAACGTCAGCAGTAATCTGGACTAGATTTTGACAGAAAATAGCATCACTAGAACTAGCAGCAGGGAAAGTTTGATTTTGTGTTAGGGTATTTCCTGTGGTTTTTGCCACAAATTGATTCTGTACAATCTGACCAATGACTTGTTTTAAATGCACATAGGCAGCAACAGTCTGTAATCTATGTGTTGGATCGATGCCAGACGCACCATTTGAAAAACCGTAGAAGAAAAATTTAGCTTGATCGTAGGTCGCTGAATTTCCACCATACAATATGTCATAACAAATCGCATCAATGGCATACTTAACATCACGAGAACATTTGATAGGGTCGTGATCGGCATCGGGATATTGTTCTGCTACCCACGCATTTACTTCAGCAGCTAAGAAATTTTTGTTTGCGATTAGTTGATTTTTAGCCGCTATCCTGCTAGCTGTAGCATTGCTAGGCTCAGCTAATATTAATTCGTTAGCACTTTCTCGACCGTTTTGTATGATATCAACAACTTCGTTAAAGAAAGAATTATTTCTTGCTACTGCGGCAGTACTAGCAGCAACGTTTGGCAATGCTGCTATCGCTGCCTTTGTTCTCTGTATGGTGTCAACAACAAAGAAATCATTGTCTAAAGAATTATATTCTGCTAGACCTAGGAATAAAGCATTATAATTTGTGCCCAGTGCGATATCATATTTTGCTCCGTCGATTAGATAACCGATGTCTCTTTCACACTTAGTAGCTTCTGTAATTTCGTTTGCGATCCACCCTACGATTTCATTTTGTAGATAGGATTTATTAAGAGTTAATAATCGAACAGCTTCGGGATATAGTGTTACACCTGCCTGATTTTGCATTACACTGTTGATTATTAGGTTTCTTACAAATAAGTGTCCTTCGACTTCGGCCTGTCCACTACCATCAACTTGTAAAACACCGTTGGCATAATATTTTTGTATAGTCTTTCTTGTTTCTTCATTACCACCGTATCTAAGATCATGTAAGTAAGCATCAAGAACATAACCGAGATCTCGCTGACATTTTTCAGAATTAAACGTGTAATTTTCGTAAGGAGCTGTCTTATAAGAAATAGCAGGCATAGATGATAAACCATTAGCAATCACTGTGGTTGTGATCGCTGCTAGAGTATCTATTCGAGATGCTGCAGTAGTTTCAGCTGAAGGTGCTGTGTTGTATATTGCTACAGAACCCTGTAACGGCGTATATGTATTTCGAGGCAGAATGTAGTCAGTGATTAGATCTCTAATGAATGCGTGTGTTAATACTTCAGCTTGCCTGTCACCGTCAACTTGTGGTTCGTCGTTGATCCAATATTTTCCCACAACAACTCTAGTATCCTCATTGCCCCCGTAACGAACATCGTGTATATAGGCAGTTAGAACGTAGCCAATGTCTCGTTTACATTTAGCACTATCATAGGTGTAACCAATGAATCCAGGAACACTTGCTGTGACTTGAGCAGCGATCCATGCCGTAGCTTCTTCTTTGATAAAATTGACATTATTTTCTAATAAACGTACAGCATTAGGATATAAATTAACACCTGTGTCAATGTCAATTCTATAATTTAAATATGCTGTTAGCTCTGCTTTGATAAAAGGAACATTATCACTAAAGCTCTGCCATTCATCCGGATATAGATTACCTAGGTAACTGATACCTGGTCTAAATGTATAATTGTCTATTTTTTTCTTTGCCATCTTTTATCCTTAGGCCCCAAACGCTACTGCGAATGCGATAACTGAATTGTCTACATAATCTTTTCGAGTGGCGTGCTCTCCTGATGTCGGAACCGCACTTATCGAAATATTTTCTACATAGGTCACTGTACCGGTAATAGTGGCAGCATCAAATGATATGTTCGCACCATCTGCGACAAACTCACCGCTAGCTCCATTATTTTCCACAAGGTTGATCTGATATGAATCAACCTTGCCAGGAGTTGTTTGCCCTATATCGACATTGTCTATGCTTCCTGTGGTCAAGCTATTGATCACAACCCTGCCATTTATTATTGATAAACGATTGATGTTGTTTTTCTTTAAAAGAACATCTCCGTTTACTGTTAAATTTTGTAATATTCCTAGTGTTTCTAAACTACTGTCTCTGATATTTTCTGTTATCCTACCTGCTTCGATAACACTAGCACCTGCGATACTAATCGTAGTTGAGTTGATGTTCGATGTGGTAACAGTTAATGCCGTTAGATCACCTTCTCGATCTACCAAGAATCCCGGACTTCTAAATCCAAACTCTGTTCTAAATTGTTTTGTAGTTACTGTCATTTTTACCTAGTATTTATTGGTGTTATAATCTGCCCACTACAACTTCAATGACGCCTTCTATGCCGTCAAAATCTTCGAGGGCTTTTCCAATTACTGTTCCTAATATAGGATCAGTGGACGGTCTAGCGTAACCATTACCACCACTAATCAACATGTCGCCTTTAGATATTTTTCCTCTAACTTTACAAGGAACTCTTCCCTGTAGTGCTAATTTTACAACGGTCTCTCCTCTTAGCTCATCGTTCATCACGAACGCAGGATCTGTAGATACAACACCAGCGACACGCCGAGTGGCGTCTTCTGCTAATGTTACTTCTTTGCTGCCGCCAAATTCTAAGACTGTGCCTGGTTCATAGGCGCGGTCTGCCAAATATTTTTCTGCCAAGTCCGCCCATTTTGCCGTTGCTGCGGTAACATTAAGTGTGCTGGTAACAACATCTAGTGTTACACCAGAACTGGCATAGAGGCTCTGTCCGGTAATAGTATCTGTTCCTTCCGCTATTACCATCGGATATATACCATCGATTACTTCGGTAACAATAATTTCTGTAGCAGTTCCGCCAGTGCCACTTCCTCCTCCAGAACTGCCGGTGTTAGTAATAGTAATCCTATCACTGGTAGAATTAGTAGTTATTGATATTCCCGATCCTGCTACAAAAGTCAAAGTATCCGATGCCGAATCTGCTCGAATAGTCGACTGTCCTGCTACACTAATCGCACCGAACGCATTGGCAGATACGCCGCCACCACTGCCGCCACCAGAACTAGCCAACGTAATACTTCGATTTGAAGAATTGGTGGTTATTGTCATCCCCGAGCCGGCGATAAGTGTTAGATTATCGTTTAATGATATACTTTCAACATCATTTTCGCCTGATACAGAAATAGTGCCAAATGACTTAATTTCATAGCCGCCGACAGTGGTAGTTTCTGGAAGCTCTATTCCGCCATTTGAGTTCTTTGATATTGTTGCGCCGTCTATATTGATGGTATTTTTTAAATAAAGATCTCTAAATCTTCTTAGAGCTATACCGACATCAAATGATCCATCGACAGTTGGAGTTAATGTAGTACCAATAGCAGAAAGATCTGCTCCGCCGCCAGAATTACCGCCCCCGGGTATACTGCCACCACTGCCACCACCACCGAGATCATCTTCATCAACGAGATAAGTCGGCGCTACTGGTCTATCTAGATCAGTTAGGGTAGCAAAATATTGAGCAAAGTAAATAGCACGAACACCTTCGTATTCCGGAATTATAGGAGATAATTTTAGACTTAGGTAACTGTCGCTGACCGTAGCAGAAACAGTAACTAGTGGATCGTCTATCGAAGCACGGCCATAGATAGTATAGCTGGCCTGATCGGGCCTAGCTACTACTAGGATGGACATTGTTTCTTTTTTCTGAGAATTAAATTCTATCGAAACAATGTAATGTGCGGCAGCGAAATCACCGACATACCATCTGTCAATTTCAGTGTTTTCAAAAATTTGACGCCAAGGGCCCCTGTTGTAAAAATTCACACCGTTTTTTAAGAACAGTGTATTCTTAACTCCAGGGCCAAAATATTTGGTAAAATCAGTCATAGTTACGCTCGTGTTATCTTATATTTAACTGATTTTTATATAAAGTAAAAACCCCCTAAATCGGGGGTTTTTATTAGCTATTGACTATCTTTATCAGCTTACCATATTCAGGCAAGAAAAGATATTCTATATCACTTTTTACCAGCGTTTCAATGGCATCGTCTAGCGTTTCTACTAAAGGATCACCACCTAGATTAAAGCTAGTATTAAACACGATAGGAATGCCTGTTTGATCATAAAATTCTTTGATTAGATCGTAATAATGAGGATTCTGGTCGCGTTTCACAGTCTGTATCCTACAAGTACCGTCCACGTGTATAATGCTCGGAATCTTTTCAGCTACACCAGGCTTACAATTTACTGCATACATCATGTGAGGAGTTTCGTCCATACCGCGTAGATCAAACCACTCATGAACATGTTCATGTATGATAGATCCAGCGAATGGGCGGAAATATTCACGACGTTTAACCGTGTTTACAAAGTCCTTGCCATCTTCAAAAGTTGGGTCAAATAGCACAGAACGATTACCCAAAGCACGTGGCCCATTTTCTGAACGCCCTTGGAATATAGTAACAATATTCTTTTCACGTAGAAGTTTAACAACATCTTTGTTAGTAGCATCTAAGACTTCACCGCCAGCATATTGTACTTTTTCTTTGATTTCTCTTTCGGTATAAGTGTATTGTGGGCCTAGGTACAGCGTGTCTAGCTTTTGTTTTTCTCTACTGTCTGACAAAGCTCTCCAGAACATCATGCCAGCCCCCATAGCTGTGCCAGCGTCATTACTGATCGGTTCAACATAAAGATTAATTCCTTCATCTTTGAGCTGCTCGAGATAATGATAGTTAGCCACACAGTTTAGACCGTAACCGCCACTGATTACAACATTTTTCTTTCCGCTTAGTGCTACTGCTTTTTTAATTAAGCGGACAACCTGTTCCTGTGTCTGTGTCTGACAAGCATAGGCAAGATCTCTGCGACTCTGTAGCTTGGTAACATCCTCGCCTTCTTTAGGTAATTCGTCAAGATAGTCAAACAAAGCACTATTGACGATAGAAGAAGATGGATAGGCAGGCACGATTAGATTCCTATTAGACAACGGAACCTTCGAAGTAAAATCGAACAACTTAGGAATCTTATCGTTGGCTTGACCATAAGGAAATAGACCCATGGTTTTTCCTGCTTCGATAGACGAAAACCCACAATATTCGGTGACAGCCTCGTAGGTCTTAACTATACCTGCTCTATCCGAAAGCCATGCTTCATGAAAATCTCCAGCTTCTCCGAACTGATCCGATGGGCACTGGTCCATGTGTGTTCCAGCGACTGGTTCTTTGGCGCCGTAATTTTTATAAAGCGTTTTAAACTGTGATGGATAGCCGCAGTCAATGATTGATTCAACTTCCCATACCCAAAGAGGTTCATTGCCGTACATCAATTGGATGAATGTACCGGCACCGTCGACGATCAATGCTACAGCATCGTCAAAGCCGCTGCGATAAAAAGCACAAGCGGCATGTAATTTATGATGCATGAAACTTAAATCAACTACTTGAGGATGATTATAATTGTCCTCTTTACGGCTGATCAAACCTAGCTTTCTTGCTAGGCCTGTGTAGACATCGTCACCGCTAAAATCAATTCTTCCAGCAGTGTCCTGTAATTTTTGTGTGTGAGCGACTACAAGATAATCTAGTTTATCGGTATACTCGAGTATTTTAACCATAGAGGCCAACGGACCTCCGTCATACTTTTGCCTTGTTAATCGTTCTTCTTCGATGGAAAAAACGATTTCTCCGTCTTTAAAAAGGCATACACCTGCGTTATGCCCACGTGCTATGGCTGCGATCCAGCCTGAATTAAGTTTCGGTTCGTTCATTTTTTATGTTTTCCTTGGACAGCTTCTACAACATACGTTTGTATTTCTGGAGTCATGGCCATGATAGATTCGTGTTTTCTATCAACTCTTTCATCCATAGTAATTCTAATAGGGCTATATTCTCTAGTTTCTTCGCCCATATCAAGCACAGTGAAAAGTTTACTGTCTGGGTATGATACATTGATCGGATATGTAGATCCGAATAACACAGTAGATGGTTTGTCAACGCAGTAGGCTAAATGTTGACCAAGACTATCACAGCCTAGGAAATGATCAGCATATTTGATAATAGCTGCCCATTGACGCATAGAAACGTTCTCTGGCATAGCGATTTCATCTTTGAATTTTTCATCAGTAAAGTCTATTTTAAATTCACTCATTAAGATCACGCCGTAGTCTTTTTCTTGAAGTTTTTTAATTAGGGCTTTGGTATCCTTGAATTCGATACTTCTAGAAGTAGGGTCGACTAGAGAATCATCAACTACTTGTATGCCTCTACCAAAAGGTTGGAATATAACGATCTTGCTTTTCTTCAGCTGTTTCTTAACATCACCGATTAGCTTTCTTCCTGTAAGTAGCTCGTCCTTGCTTAAGACTAGGGTGGGTTTAGGTAAACTTCTTATACCTTTCTTATTAATCTCAATGTCAAATGCCTGTGCTATTGAACACTGTTGGTTGTAATATTCCCAGATTCTGTAAGGTTCTGGACTCACGATATCTCGATTTTTAATCTTTTCTGCGAATAGATTTTTATGCCAAACATCGTAGGTGCGGCTGTCTAATGTAGGATGTCCTTTGAACACATCAGTGCCGCCTTCGCAGATTATGATAAAATCTTTATCGCCGGATTCTTTTTCGTATAATTCAAATGCGGGTATTGCACATAACATACGGCCCGCACCACCGTTTAGAAAAAATGCTTTAGAGCGTTGTTCCATTTAAACTCCAAGAAAATAGGTTCTGTCTTACTATGTATCACTACAATAATAACACAGAACCTAATCTTGGTTCAATGGTTTTTTAATAATATGTTGGTATATTATTTGAAAATGGGATTTTCCAATGATCGATTCCTGCGTATCGTCTTTCCAAATCACGCAACCATGCTACATGTTCTTCAAGTGCTTCGCGATCCTCGTCTGAGTAGTCGTTAGCCTGTAGACTCTGTTCAATCTGATTAGCCATTCTTAGATAATTTTCAATCATGCTTGCTTTGGTTACAGCATGTAATCTGTATTCAGGACCAACAAATTGATTGTTAACATATTTTAATGACTGACCATAAAAACATTGTCCGATCGCTCCTGTGTTATCATCGTAATGATATTCATAGGACCATGTGTTACCGTCGGCATCTGTTAGATTATCTACGAAGTTTGGGACTTCCCCTGTTTCGTAGCTGTGTAAAAGATAGGCCGCAGCGAACGGATGTTGACCGGCATCAATCTTATAAAAAGTAGTTGCTGGATCGTCGTCTGTAAGATTATCAAAATCTAATTCAGCTTCGGTTTCTCCGCGTCTAGCAACGTATTTGATTTCGCCTGTTGCGTCGATAACACAGATAGCGAAATAACGCGGACCTGTGTAGACCGCATTCTGTACCTTGTTTAGAGCCGTGGTGTTTTTGTATGGCTCATCTGGTAGTAAAAATGTAAAATTTTTTCTCATAATCTTCCTCTAACACTATTTATGTAAAGAATCTAATTCTAACAGCACCCCAGCCGCCACGACCAGCATGGTCACGAACGCCTGGACATGGGCTAGTTGGATATCCGCCAGTTGCTGGGGGAGCATAGTGCATACATCCCTGCATCTCGTAACATCCGCATTTTCTATCTGATCTCCAGCAATAGTTATGTCCGATACCCATTGTAGGTGATCTACGCATCGCAGAGAACGCATTTGTTAACTGCATCAATGGTTGACCTGACCAGTTTGAATGTCTGTTGTCATCTTCTGCTCCGAACGCTGCTACGTTGTTTGCTCCGCAGCTATAAAATCCTGCAGGCGATGCTACGTGATATTGGAAACAGCAAGGACATTGTGGCAAGCAGCCAAAGAATACAGAACAACTAAAGTGACCGCAACAGTTTACATCGCCGCCGTAGCTACAAGCAATCCATATACCGTTGAAATAGTTACAGATGATACCGCAGTTGTCGTTAAATGGCCCTGTATAGCAATGACTTTGGTTTACAAAACAACAGAACAATGATGTTCCTGTCGAACACATACCGCGGCCACCTGCTCCACCTTGGGCACAGATACAACTGTTTTGTGTATTGTTACAGGCTGTCCAACATACCTGTGTTGGGTCCGAACAGCCTCTAAAACATAATGCTGAACTGTTGCCACAGCTATTACCAATTGTGCCTCTAACAAAATCGCCTGTGCTAACACAGATAGTTTTCTTCGAATACGCACCGGCGTTTCCTGGAGTACCTCCACCGCAGCAACACATCTGAGCACCTGACCCACCAGCACCCCAAACTTCTATGACCGCTTTACCGGTCGACGGAGGGTTCCAACAAAATCCGTTACAGAAATTTGTGTACATGGTACCGGGAGTAAAAACATAGATCCTTCCGGTTTCTAAATTTTCTTCTACTCTACCAGTAGTTCTAGATCTAACTAAGTTTTGAAACGATGTAGGCATTATTTTATCTCTTATAAGTCTCTTACTGTACCATCTTGTACGAATCTGATACGGATAGCACCATGGCCTCCACGATAAGCATGATCTCGAACGTCGGGACATGGAAATGGTGGCAGGCCTGGAAATCCGGGCGGAACAAATTGAACACAGCCGTTGCCGTCGTAACAGCCGCAGGTTCTGCTACCAGTCCAACACGAGTGAGCGGGATTAAGTCCCATGCCAGGTTGTCGACCAGCTACGTTCAGACCATACAGAAATCCGTTTAGAGCCATCCCACTCCAGTTAGAATGTCCGCTGTCACCTTCGTTGGTATAGGTAATTTCTCCACCGCAGTCGGAATAATATCCTGGAGGAGTTGCCACGTGGAATATTGTTGAACACGGACAACTAGGTGTACAGCCAAAAAAGCTAGCACGACTAAATCCGCCTCTTGAATTTACATCGCCGCCAAACGCATCAGCACAACAGGAAGCTGTGGCACTACCATAATTACAGATAATACCGCAGTTAGCGTTAAATGGTCCTGTGCCGCAGAAGCCTGCAGCATAAAAACAGCACCACAAGGATGTTCCTGTTGAACAATAAGTTGTTCCTCCACGGCCGCCTTGGGCACACATACATCCGTTTGTAGTTGTTGATCTCCAACATACACCAGTTGCTTCTGAGCAACCCCTAAAGCATAAATCGTTTGAGTTACCGCAACTGAAGCCGACCGATCCTGTGATCAAGCAGCCCGAAGCTACACAGATAGTTTTCTTCGAATACGCACCAGGGTTTCCTGGGATTCCTCCACCGCAACAGCACATTTTAGCACCCGAACCACCAGCACCCCAAATTTCGATAGTTGCGATACCGTTACCTGGTGATACCCAGCAAACTTCCCCGCACATTTTAGTACGGACGTTACCGTGAGTGTAGGCCCAAATACGACCTTGCTCGAGATTTTCTTCTTCGTAGGCAATAAACGGTAATTTTGCTTGGACAAGACCTTTAAATGATGTTGGCATCTTATTGTCCTTCTATAAATCTAATACGGATAGCACCGTGTCCGCCACGTCGAGCGTGGTCTCTAACATCGCCACATGGATGAGGTGCCATTCCTGGATATCCTGGTCCTACATAAGTGTAGCAACCTTCGTTTTCGTAACAGCCGCAGCCGCCTCCAAACCCCCAACAATAGGCCCATGGGATGCCGTGTGTTGGTTGGCGCGACTGTGCGTTTAGTGCTGATTGATGTTGGTGAGCACCTTGGCCCGACCAGTTTGAAAATTCATTGTTGTTTTCTGTACCAAATACCACAACGCCGCCGCATTTAGATACGTACCCTGGAGGTGTTGCCACATGATAGGTATAAGAACAAATACATGGACCTTGGCATCCTAAGAATGCTGTACATGAAAATCCGCCGCAGCGATTAACGTCGCCGCCGTAACCGCAGGCGATCCAGATGCCGCCAAAATAATTACAGATTGTTCCGCAGTTGTCGTTGTATGGTCCACGAGCACAGTAGCCGTTGGCAGCAAAACAACAATATAATGATGATCCTGTAGTACAGAAACTTCTACCACCTGCTCCACCTTGAGCACACATACAGCCCGAAGCACCGCAGTTTCCTGTCCATGTTACTCCAGTTGGATCTGAGCAGCCTCGGAAACAGATAGCATCTGCGTTACCACAGCTCAGGCCTACTGCTCCGCAGATATAACAGCCTGATTCGACTTTTATTGCTTTTTTAGAATAAGCACCTGCGTTGCCAGGAAGACCGCCACCGCAGCAGCACATTTTAGCACCGGATCCTCCAGCACCCCAAATTTCAATGACTGCTGTACCTCTTGCGGGTGCTTTCCAACAGATCTGATAGTTGGTATAGTTACTGCCCGGAGTAAAGACCCAGATGCGACCACGCTCGAGGTGTTCCTCAGTAGCGTAGATCCCGTCTCCTTTGATCGATACTAGATTTCTAAATGATGTCGGCATGTTTCTTCCTGTTTAAATCATCAAGCAGATGATACTACCCATCCGTAGGTAGAACCTGTGTATACTAAAGTAATGATCGAACCATTAACGTCGATGGTTAAATCGTCGCTGATGTTTTGAATTTTAGCACCGTTTCTCCCTACCGTGATATTGTTGGTAGCTGCTACACCGCCGATATCGATAATCTGTATCGTATCGTTGAGTAGTAGCGTAGAAACGTTTGGTAGTGTGATTGTAAAAGCACCGCCACCGCTGTTAGCTAAAATGCGATCATTGACTGAAGCATTGAAGGCCGCAGAAACTTCACGAATAACGTTATTCGCTGTGCCTGTTGTTGTGATATATCGTCCCATGTAAATCCCCTGTCAATGTATATTTATGCTGTCGGTGTTTCTATGCCGAACGCTACAGCACTGACGTTGGCTGCACTAGAGTAAACTACTAGTAATCTGCCTGCGTCCATAACAATACCTGTGCGTTCTAGAACACCCTTGCCCAATACTTCTGTGTCGTATTCGATCCATTCTGCTGCTGTGGGCGTTGCAGCAGCTGATACAGCTACTCTAATAGCAACCGCTTGGTTGCCTCGATTACAGATCGATAAAGTAACCACTGAAAATGTGTCAGAGGGCACTGTATAAACTGTTGTATTTGTAGCTGCTGCTAGATCGTTAGCACCTAATCTACCTGTTGCCATTTAGTATCTCCATTAACTATGTAAAAATAAGTTCATAGCTACTGGGACTCCATTAATACCGCCAATGAAATTCATCGGAGCTGTAACGTTGATACGGCCCCCTGTGGTAGTAGTAATGTAGTCGCTAGCTACAAATATCTGTCCTGCTGTGAGAGTATTTACGTTCAAGGTACTTGAACCAGAGCCAATTTGTGAAGCAATATAGGCTTTGATAGCTCTCTGAGTAGGAATAACTGAATCTGAATCCTGTGTAAAGAACGGATCTGTACTGAATTCAGTAACTGTAGCACCCCCTGTGCCCAATTCAACAGAGCCCAAGCTGAGCTCTTGTAGACCTGCGATATTAAACGCATCTGCGTTTAGTGTAGCAGTACCTGTACTCTGTTCAACTGTAAACAGACCGCCGACTCGGAAGTTACCGTCTTGGTCAGTTGAAGTATAGAATACTCGTCCACCGTTGCTTTCAACGGTTTCATTTGCCGGGATAGGATCAATCAACGGTAAATTTGGATAGTTAGTGCTGGTAAAATTACCTGTACCTATATCCAAGAAGTCGTGTCCTGTCAGTCGAACCTGTGAATATCTGATCCTAATTTCGAAAGGATCCTCATGCGGAACTGCTTCTGGGATCTCAATTGGAGGACTTACCTGTAATCTAGCTGTATAAGGTCCTGCTCCTAGTAGTTGTGTAACAGTAACTAATTTATAAAATTGTCCAGGCAAACTAGTAAATTCTACGTTTGATCCTGGTACCGGTATAGAATATAATCCCTTAACGTCAACATAGCTGCCATTTTGGAATAGATCGGCGTAGCCGTCTCCGACAACAGAACCTGTAGCCACTTCCCAATCAGCACCTCTGGTGATAAATGTTGGGTTAGCCAGTACACCGTTGCCTACACGCACAGTATGTGGTGCTTCGTAGGTATTGTTTGGATCTGTGACTGTCACTGCCGGTGGTGTAACAGAGCTATATCCGCTGCCTGGCTCAACAACTCTAAACTCTACGATCTTAGTGTCAGCGATTCTAGCACGTACATACGCACGAGTTCCTGTGACCAACGCTGAAGGTGCTGCCGAAGTGTTTGTAATTACCCAAAGTGGGGACCTATTAGGATTACCAAATATTGGTCTTCCTGTGGTAGTAAACGCTGCAGTTCCCTGTGTCCAAGTTATACCGTCTTGTGATTTATAATGTGCTGCTGAAGAACCATTACTAGTAGCTACGAAAGTACCTTGTCCGTAGCCAACTTCGTCAGCGGTAGAAACGGTCGCCGCTATAGTCCATGTAGTTCCATTATTGCTTATTGCCACAGCTCCGCCTGTTGACAATGCTACAAAAATGTTATTTCCGAATGCAACGCTGTTCCAATTAGCAACTGCCGGAATTGTTGATGCTGTCCAAGTTATTCCGTCTAAGCTATATGCCGCAGTCACAGAACCGGGAGCAGTATCTGTAGAAACAGCCATGAACCGACCTTTACCATAGGTAATGCTAGGCCAGTTTGTTTTAGTTGGAAGAGGATTAGCACCGTTCGCCCAGGTTGTTCCATTTGTTGATACGATAGGTGTTGCTGAGTCTGATCTAACTGCGACAAATCTGCCGCCACCAAATGCTATAGATGTCACAGCACTGGTCTGAGGTAAGTTTGAAGCAGTCCAAGTTACACCGCCATCTATACTGTAGGCAGCGGTAGTTGTTCCTGTTGAACCTAATGCTACCACATAAGATACATTGCTGATATCTCCAGCTGCTATCGCTGTCCATACTGCGGTTGTTGGCAATGTTGAAGTAGACCATGTAAGACCGTCAGTTGAATAATAAGCAGTATTGCTCGAAGCTGCTGGCAATAATACAAAGTTACCACCGCGTCCTTTTCCTTCATAAGAGAAAGTTAATATTTCTCCCACGACTAGTCCTGGAGTCGAGTCAACTGTTTCTATTCGAATTCTCAAATCATTGCTCGGAGTAGCACCACCTAGTGATGTACCGAGAATCGTTAATAGATCATTGTTGGCATAATCCTGTCCTGCTTGATTTAGGGTAACTGTATAAGTCTGCCCATTTCTAGTGATATTAAATGTAGCTCCGGTACCAGCACCGCCGGACGCAGAAATGTTAGTAAATGTCTCTCTAACATTAGCATATACAGCATCAGATGTTCCACCCGATGGTCCGCCAGTGACTGCTGGAGAACTTTCAGTAGGTGCTGCTACAGTAACTCTAGGTTCGATGATATACAATGATGATGGATCAGGTGCTACTATAGTAGTTCCAGGAATAACATGTTCCCAACCTGCGGTACCTGTTGATTCTTTATAAACACCTGCTAGTTTAGAACCAGCATTATAGGTATTGATATAACCATATTGACCTACGCCAGTACCAGACTGTATGTAAATCCTCATGCCGATATAAGCAGAACTAGTTTGATCGTCTGTGGCTGCTAGCGTGATTGATGATGTTGTACCACTTTGAGCTACGTTTTCTGAACTTAGATAATCTAGTCCACCAAATTGTCCAGAGCTGTCGTCGTTGTCTAATAATCTTACTTCAAATACGCCGCCGTCTCGGACTTCGTCGCCCACTGTGGTAAATGAAGTTCCTGGTCCGTTGAATGTAAATGCACCTCCGGTATAGTCTATACCAGCGTTTTCAAATTCCACTCGTTGTACTTCTTGTCCGCTGGTCAGTACTTTAGTAATTAACGCTTCTTCATAACGGTTGTTAACTATACCGGTGATTGCTGTTTCAGTAGCATCCACACCTTCAGCTACACAACCGAAGGTACCGTACGATGAGTTACCATTAGTAGCACGTATCTTACCACCATCTTCGGCTAGATAACCAATATGACCGTAATATGAGAACACAGAAACAAGTTCTGTCCTTCCTAGGTTTGTACACCATACGCCAATACCGTCGCTGAGAACCTGTGTGAAGTCGTTGGCGACAATGGATTTATTACCACCATTATGTAAATCACCGTCGATCTTAGCACCAACACAGGCTGTTCCAAATGTGGTTACATTCTGTACGTAACAAGATCTAGTAGTAATCCATACACGTTCATCATTTGGACCCCAACCTGGATCTAATGAAACATAAGCACCCGCTGTTGGTCTATAAGTTCCATATGCGTTTGGTCCTGTTAGAGTTCCTGTTAGTCCTTGTACAGTCATGTTTCTAACACCTGTGCTGTTTCTAACTAAGAACATGTTTTCTGTTACAGATCCTGTAACACCATTCACATACCATTCTGCTGCTGTTAATGATCTATAATTGCCTGTGTAGGCTAGATCGTGTTTGATAGCATCAATATATTCGTTAACATCTCTAGCACAAGCAGCTAATGTGTAGGTGTATGCGGGATATGTTAAGGCGATATACGCATGAACTTCTGCTACTATAAATTCTCTGTTGAGTTCTAGTTGTCTAATCGCAGAATAAACATCGTAGGCAGTAGCCGCTGCGTTTACACCTGCGATAGATGGGGCAGATCCTGCTGCGTTGATATAATAATTGATGTGATCATAGATATCTTGTACTAGATCTTCGGCAAGTGTGCCTTGTGTGGCAGTAGCAAATGGTTTAGTCTGACTTTGAGTTTCTGCGTTACCTGTTGTTTTAGTAACCAAGTTTCCTTCTACGATATCGGAAATTATAGCTTTGATCCTTGTAAGAGCACCCAGGCTCTTAGGTACATCAGTGGCGTCGATCTGGCTGGCAGCTGGTCTGATGTTAGTTGAGCGTAGTTCGTCTCCTACTACAGCCGTGTCAACAGGTACGATAATAGGTAATGTTTCATAGAACACACCAGTCTTAACCAATATAGTTCTTTGTGGTTTTACTTCAGCGCCAACATTTCCTATAGTTCCGCCTGAAATAGCAGTAGTGATCAACGATTTTAAATTCGTTATTTCAGTAAATGCTGAATCTTCGGCAGTGTATGTTGAATCTATGATCTGTAATATTCTGTCATTTACAGGCACACTGTTAGTAACTTGATAGTTTGTACCGGGAGCAGCGTTTAATAACACACAGGTATTGACCAGTGTGTCAACAGCATAATTGATAGCTGCCACTGTTTCTTCTTTTTGTCCTAGACCATAAAATGTTGAAGCATTGGTTACATATTCAACTGCGGCTTTTCTAGATCTCACGTTTCCGCCATGTCGGATATCCCAAAGGATCGCGTCAATGATCAATCCAACATCGCGTTCGCATTTAGTTGTATCGTATGAAAAACTAGAAACAAACGGGCTGATGTTATTTGTAATCTGATAATCAATCCACTCAACAGTTTCTCTCTGTACAAACTGACGATTGATTTCTAGTAGGAATGCTGACTCTGGATTTCTAGCACCTTTTTCAATCTGATCAGCTGCGTAGCGTACAGTTCTCCATGGTTTGTCTAAGGTCACACCGTAGTCGGGAGCAGCTTCGTCTGTGCCATCTAGGCTGACATAATAGAGTTGATCAACTTCGCCCCAATATCTCCACTCTGGAGCTGCTGCACTATTAACAACTAGCACCTGTCCGTCTGAACCAATAGGTAATCTTGTAGGACCAGCACCACCATAATAGACAATATCACCTTGGGTAGTCAATACACTAGATTCTTGACCGTTGGCTAATAGGTTCCAATAGGTTCCTGAAATATCAACGTCTGGTCTATTTGTTGCTGTTGCTGATGTGTGTGCTAGTACGCAGATATAACTGTTAGGACCGTATCTTACAGCATCGCCTAACACATATCCGTAACCATTGGCCCACGGACCTAACCAACGAATACCAGGATTTAACTGTTCCCAGTAGGTAAGATTTGGCGGTTTCTGATTAGTGTTATCGAGCATGGCCACATAGGTATACCCGCTTAATCTAATTACATCGCCGACTTTATAAGCAGTTCCGCTGTTCCAATCTTGTTGGAATTTAAATGAAGTGGAAAATAAATCCCAGTTCTGAGCTCCGGTTACTGCCTGTGTGGGTTTTATATTGCTGTGGTTGGTGATTGATACATAAGCATAACCACCATAGGTAATTATATCACCTGGTTGATAGATCGTCGATGAATTCCAGCTGTCTTCGAACTGTAATCCTTCTAAGAATTGTGCCCAATAACCAGAATCTTCATCCTGTTCAAAGGTCCTTGATAGATCTGAAGTGTGTTTTTGTAAACAGATGTAGATTCCATTACCTGTTTTAACTAGATCGTTTACTTTATAATTCTGAGCATCAGCATCCCAAGCACCAAGATATTCGACGCCTTGGTTAAAATAATCCCATTTGCTTTGATCTGCTTCGAGGCCTAGAGTAAATGATGCTGCTGCTGGGTGTCCTTCATTACAAACATAAGTAGTTCCACCGAAGGAAACTACATCGTTGATTTTATATCGTGTTGAAGGTGTCCAGGGACCCTTCCAATCAAATGCTTCTGAAAACTGATCCCATTTATCGATATCAGCTTTTTGTCCTGAAACTAGTCTGTCTAGTCCTTCTAGACCCATCGCTGCCGTCGGAGCAGATGTATGACCTAGGTTACAGAGATAAGTGTTGCCACCGTATTTGACTATATCATTTAGTTTGTATCTAGTATCTGCTGTCCAGTCACCTTTCCAATCGAACCCTTCGGCAAACTGGTCCCATTTGGTCTGTGTACTATCACCAAGGTCTAGATCTACTTCAAGTCCGTCGCTGGCAGTGGCTGCTGATGTGTGTCCTACTAAACAGATGTATAGTTGTCCACCATATTTGACTATATCGTTGACAAAGTATTCTGTGTCTAGAGTCCAGTCGCCTCTCCATGCGGTTCCGTCGCTGGCTTGATTCCAACGTGCTGGAACATTATTCGCATCTACATAAAAATTCGAATCAGCTGTATGACCGATAACGCAGATGTAAACCTTACCGTTTACCCGTACTACGTCATCTTTGAGGTAGGTCGTCCCAGAGACCCACTCACCTTTCCATATAAATCTAATTCTACCTAATTTAAACTCTGCCATCGATTACTCCGATCTTCGATACCATATTTATCTAATATGTTTTTAACCCAAATCCCTACCTACTTCTTGCCCATCAAGATTGCTGTTAAATGAGTCTGAAAACATACTCATAGCCAGCATCATGCCCGATATACCCTTTTTTATGTTCATATTTCTTGGTAGATTCACATAAGTACCGGTGGTGCTACCGATATTATTTGGACCACCTATTCTAACAGTACCTGCAATCAGCGTACCAGTAGCTGCTTCTGAACCACCACCAGAAATCCTTCGCTCAATATAGGCTTTAATTGCTCGTTCTGTAGGAACAATGTTATTAGAGTCAGCAGCAAATGTAACATCTGTTGAAAACTCACGTATAACTACACCTGTGCCGCCTACACGGATTCCACCTAATCTCAATTCTGATAAGCCACCAAGATCAAAATAATCAGCACTGATCGTAACTACACCAGTGGCCTGTTCGACTGCAAACAGCTCTCCGACTCGGAAGTTACCGTCTTGGTCAGTTGAAGTATAGAATACTCGTCCACCGCCTCGATAATATACTTCGTTTTCTGGTGCTATATTGATTAAATTCGTTGTAGGATAATTCGTATCTTCGAAATTTCCTGTGCCTATTTCTAAGAAATCGTGTCCGGTCAGACGAACTTGGCTGTATTTTTCTCGTATTTCAATTGGAGCATTATGCTCAGGTGTTGTGGTTCTATTAAAATCAGGACCTACTCGTATAGCCAATCTATAATTTCCTGGAGACCCGCTTAGAACATCAACAGTTAATACTCTGTAAACTCTATTATCAGTACCATCCGAAGCTACAGCCGCATCATCATCGGCTAAAACAAGATATTTGTTTAGTCCTGCTACTGCAGCTGATGGGCTTGATAGAGGGAACTCTCTTTCCAACCACGAATCGCCCAGTCTAGATGAATATGCGGCGGAGCCTGTACCAGAAAACATTACAAATTTTCTATTAGCGAATATTAACAATGCCCAATCATCTACAGCAGGCCCGGTTTCGGCATCCCATGTATTTCCATCATCTTCCGATACAGCTATTTCGTCTGTATTTCGGGCAATGATCAACACTCTGTCATTACCATAGGCAATATCAGACCATTCAGCAGTGCTAGTTAATGATCTCAATATCCAAGCCTGTCCATCGACAGATAATGCTATTTTGTCGTTGTTGGTAGATATCGCTATAAAATTGTTGGCGCCATGTCTTACTTTAATCCACTGAGCACTGGTTGGTAAAGATGAAGTTTGCCAAGTCACACCGTCGTCGACGGAATATAAAGAAGAAGCCGACCCATTAGAGACAACAACCCATTTTCCGTTCAAGTAATCTACAGATGACCAATTGGCGTTTGGCACTGTAACAGTAGTCCATGTTACTCCATCGGTGCTTCTAGCGAATGTCGTTCCGTAGGCCACTGCTATATACACTCCATTGCCGAATTTTATATCGCGCCAATCTCGCTGTACAGAAATAGTAGAACTTGTCCACCCTTCACCGTTAGCCGAATACACTATCTGTGTTGGTCCTAATCCTTGAGAGACTATACCTACAAACTTATCTGCGCCAGCAGTAACCCCTGCCCATGGACCAGATATGGGCAGCACAGAGGGTGTCCAATTTATCAGATTTAATTCAAAGTTAGCACCGGTTCTAACAACTCTAGGTACGCCGTCGACAATGATATCGCCGCCTAGAGGATAAACATCAGCATGGCCGTCGCCACTTACAGTTACTCTAGTAGTAGATGTTTTATAACCAATACCTCGATTCAGAAATGTTGGATTTGCTAGAACACCGTTGCCTATCCTAAATTCGTAATTTGGCTGTGATGTTGACACAGGATCTGAAAAAGTAAACACTGGCTGAGCATTATATCCGCTACCGGGTTCCCAAATTTTCATACTAGATATACGGCCGCCAGTGATTGTTGGTCTTCCTCTAAATGTCGCACCGTATTGAAATGTGTCTACTGTACCAGAATCTATAGATAACAACACCCACCTTCCTCGGGTAGTTGTATTAGGAACAAACGCTAGAGCATCTCTACCGATTGAGCCCCCAACAAGTGACATTAACTGCCAAGCCCATCCGCCGCTGTCTGAAACAGCAACATAAGATGTAGATGCTGTGCTCACTGCGACAAATAGACCTTGGTCGTAGCTGATTCTTCTCCATGCGGTGTCAAACGGTAATGTTGACAGGTACCATGTAACGCCATCGAAGCTATAAGCAACAGCATTGGTATTTGACGATATGGCTACGAATCGATTGTTACCGTAGCACATATCGGTCCATGCCGGCTGTGTAGAATCTCCAAAAGCAGGAATATCCGATCCTGCTGCCCAGGTAATACCGTCTGTACTTGTAGCAGTTTTTCCGGTTGTAGAAATAATCACAAATTTATTTTTACCGTAGGCCGCTGCTGTCCATGGAGCAGTAGGTGTAGATCTTAGATTCCACGAACCAGAACTGTAAACAGCCACTGAATTTGTAGTTGTTGGTGCTGTAGCCACAAAAATACCGTTGCCGCCAGCGATATTTGTACAGCCGTTAATACCGATGTTAGCATCGATCGAAGAAAATGTAAAGGATGAAGGACTCCAGGTTCCAACGATAGCAGATGTACCGTTAGTAACTGCTGCGATCTTACTAGCGCCATCCCATGCTACTGCTGTATAAAAATCCACGTTAATAGTTGATGTATCTATAGCAAGATTAGTTTCGTCAGTGCCTATAAAAATAGTTCCGGCACTTCCTGCGCCGTTTCTTCCGGTTGCGACTAGTCTGCCTACTTCTTTTATATAGATAGCATCTGTAAAATAATTAATAATCCCTGCCTGCGAATTACTAACAAACGTAGGAGCTGCGGTAATGGGTCGAGGTTCTATTCTGTATACAGATGTTGTGTCTAATAATGTTGCTAACGGATAACCCGGAATAGTATGGGTCCATCCAAGAGCACCGTCGTATTCATTGTAAACATCAATCCTCTTAGTTACTATATCGTAGAATCCCACTGTACCGTATTGGCCTGTTCCTGTACCGCTGGTTATAATAATTCTACAGCCAATATAATCTGTTTCTAATGCTTCATCGTTAGATGCGATAGTAATACCTGTAGTGTCGCCGCCCTGAGCATTGTTACCCACTGATTGAAAGCCGCCGCCACCTAGGAATTCTCCCTCGTCAGGATCTAACAGCCTCCATTCAAATACTCCACCGTCGCGGAATTCATCTGCGATCACAGAAGCACCTACTCCAGAACCAACAAAACTAAATGTTGCTGATGTATATTCCGAGCCTGCGTTTGAAAATTCTAAATTTAAAATCTCATCGTTGGCTTCGCCTGAGAACGCAGAAGCAACGATAGCGTCGCCTGTCCTATTATTAATATTTCCTTCAGCAGGTGTCTCGGTTTCGTCAACTCCTTCTGCTACGCAACCATATGTTCCGTAAGATGAGTTACCGTTAGTAGCACGTATCTTACCACCATTTTCAGCTAGATAACCCATATGTCCGTAGTATGAGAACACAGACACAAGTTCTGATAAACCATTATTTGTTACCCAAGCACCGATGCCATCGCTGAGAACCTGTGTGAAGTCGTTGGCAACGATAGATCTGTTACCACCATTGTGTAATGCTCCGTCGACTTTTAATCCTACACAACCATTACCGAACGTAGTTACGTTCTGTACATAACAGGATTTTGTAGTAATCCATACAGAACTATCTGTTGGTCCTAGGCCTGGATCTAGAGAAACATAAGCACCGGCGGTTGGTCTACGAGTTCCATATTGGTTAATGCTGCTTAGAGACCCGTTTAGCCCCCGCAATGTCATGTTTCTAATACCAGAACCATTGTTAACATAGAACATGTCTGACAATCTATAATCCAAAGGATCTGCGTAAGGATCGCCGTCTACATCATAAGAAATATTGTCTGGATCGTATAATGGTTCAATTATTGTGCTTCTTAGTTCTTCGCCGACTATGGCAATGTCTTTAGGAACACGTATAGGCAGAATTTCAGAATATACGCCCGATTTAACAAAAATCGTAGCAGGACCGATGGCAAATCCGCAGGCATATCTTACAGTTCTAAACGCACTGTTAAGGCTTGTTCCGTTATCTGGGGCATCGACTCCCTCTGTACTAACATAATAGACCTTCTGCGTCTGATTAAATGTTTCCCAGCTTGGAATACTATCAACTACTCGCAATGCCTGGCCAACAACACCGATCGGTAATCTTGTTTGGTCTAGGCTGCTGCCATCATCGGTCAGTCCATAGACCTTGATATCTCCTTGATACCTCAGACTGTTTGTGGGCTCGCCTCTGATTAACAGAGTCCACAGATTATTATCGTAGTCGTTGTCGGGCCTCTGGTTAATATTGGAAGCTAAGTGCTTTGTTAGACACCTATAAGTATTATCTTCAAAAGCTACTATATCACCTATAGCATAAGTTTCATTCAATTCCCATTCTTTTCTATATTTTTCTCCTGGGATAACTAATTCCCATCCGATGGGATCTACGTTAGGATCTGTTATATTATCTGCGATCGCGGTGTATAATTGTCCATTGCGTCTAATAGTATCGCCAACAAAGTAAGCAGTGTTGTTAGCCCACTCGCCTAGAATCCTATATCCAATAGATAATAACTTCCAGAAAGCAATTGAGCTGTCGTCATTTTGTGCGGCCGAGGTCGCAGGATTTTGACCCGTATTGTTATTCAAGGCTTCGTAGGCATATCCGCCGTACCGTACAACGTCACCGCGTTGATACACCGTGTTAGTATCCCACTCATTTTCAAATTCGAAACCTAGGATGTAGACCTGCCATTTGGTTAGATCAAACTCGTCTGTGCTGGTATGGTGATCTACACAGATCCAAACATTGCCGCCATATTTTACTAGGTCATTAAGTTTATATCTAAATCCTGGAGTAGCAGGTGTTAACACTTCTGGGACCCAATCGCCTTTATATTCGATATTTTTATAAACGATTTCCCAGGCGGCTTGATTAGCTTCGAGACCATCAGCGGCAGTTGATGCTGAAGTGTGTCCATCGACGCAACGATAAACAATACCACCGTATTTGATAATATCATTTTTTCTATATCGTCTATTTGTCGTCCATGCTTGACGCCATTGTTGTGCGGGATTTACTATTTCCCAATCAGCGAAATTGCCTTCTAAACCTGTAGTGACATCACTGGAAATATTCCTAGCCACACAACGATATACTATACCATTGTATTTTACTACATCTCTAACAGAATATATCGTGCTGGTCTGCCAGTCCCCTTTCCATTCGTCGGATCTAGCATAAGATACCCAGTGGCTTTGATCACCTTCTAAGCCGATAGTTTCTGTATTTGAAGTGTGCGAGCTGACACAGACATATGAGATAGCCTTATATTTGACAATATCTCCGACATTGTATACGGTTAATGGAGTCCAGTCGCCACGCCATTCGTATCCATCAAACATTAACTCCCAACGAGGATCGTCAGACGCCGGAATAGTTTCTTGATTTATAAAGTTAAGATCAGCATAAAAACTCTGGGTAGACGATGTATGTCGTTTGATACAGACATAACTCTTTCCTCCAAATCTTACGATATCATCTCTGATATAGTTAAAGTCAGGTTGCCAGTCCCCTTTCCAGGTAAACTTTATTCTACTAATCTTATATTCTGCCATAATTTATCTCTTAAATTCCTGCCGGATACTGATATTCTTCGCTAATACGAACTACCAGTTGTCCGTCTTCGTCGATGTAATAATATAAATTTCTATTATCCCACCTGTACTGTTGATAGATAAGATTTCCATAAACATTATCGTGGTTAACATCGATGCCTTCTAAAAAATCAATACCAACTTCAAAATCATTATAGTTGTCTTCGGGTACTCCGGGTTGATTGATTTCAACTGAATCTTCTGCGGAAAGCTGATCTAGGCGTCCTAGATACAATTCTCCGTTGTCTGTTCTTCTAAGACCATAAAAAAATCTAGGAACACCAACGCCTAAAATTCCTTCTACATTATAATCACCTATATAATATGTCATAACTGTTCCCCTTATACGATCTCAACATAACTTACTATAACGTCGGCAGCATTTTCTCTGTCAGCAGATGCTGCTAATAAATTGTTTTCTGCCATGACTAATTTTTCGCCGCCGTTAATCACACGCAGACTTTGGTTTGGCGGAATGGTGACATCTTTGATAAAATATCCTGTAGTAGATGTATTGTCGGTTAAAGTGATACTGACTTTGATTACAGCAGTAGTTAGATTAGTCATGCTTAGGCCGATAACTGTTACACGGCTAGCGGCAGTAGTTTCTACCATATGTGTAGATACTGTTCCTAAATCTTTCACCACTTTGTTTCTAAAAAATGTTGCCATTTATAATCATCCAAAAATTAATGCTGTAGTAATCGCTAACCCTTCAGCTTCTGAATATGTTATGCCAGTACCCGAACTACCTGCTGCTGAAACCCACGTAACGCCGTCATAAACTTCAACACGCTGGTCTGTGGTATTAAATCGCATCATACCAGTTTCAAACAATACACCGCGTTCGACGTTTGTTCCTCTCGGAAGAACAAAACCATTAGTACCGTCAATCTTGAAATACCCTGTACCTGTTTGGTTAAATGAAGTTATAGCATCGTTCTGTGTGTTTGTGATCGTGTTGTTTCGTATGGCAAAAACACCAATAACTGTGCTACCAGTGCCGTTTGGAGCTAATACTAGGTTTCCGTTGGCATTAGTAGTAGAAATCGTATTACCAGTGATATTTATATTGCCGACATTGACGTTGCTAGTAGAAAAATCTGTGGCGTTTAGGGTAGCACGATTTAACCCGTTGATATAAAAGCTGATTACATTATCGTTGGCGCCGGGAGTTGTTTCTGCCGTGATATAGGTATTTTCATCTAGATCGTAGACTCCGTCTAGCCTACGCCAATTAGATCCGTCGTGACCTTCGTAATAGTTATTATTGGTGTTGTATCTTATTTGACCTGCTTGGCCTACGGGTCTTTCAGCAGTAGTACCTCTAGGTAGCCTTACGGCCTGTGTGCCTTGGAAATCTACTATACCTGTACCGTTTGGTGCTACTATTAAATTAGTGTTGGTTAGAGTAGATATCTGATTTTGATTTACTATAACTGATTCTAATTCTATACCGCCAGTACCATTGGCACGTAATTCTAGATTAGTATTAGATGTACTAGTTGTTATTAGATTTCCGCTGATCGTTATAGAACCTAGATTAATTACTGGTGCTGTTATAGAACTAGATGCTATAATATCTGTGGTAGTTACATCACCTGAAACATTTAAATTTTGTGTAATTTCAACATCGTTAAACGGTGCTGTGATTATTCCGCTGCCTGTGGCTTGGAAAGTTAGATCACTACCCGGTGTAGTTGTCCTAATTACATTACCTTCAACACGTATGTTGCTGTACTGGACTGTTCCGGTAATGTTCATATTACCTGTTAGGTTATATGCTCCTGTTTGATTTACAGTACCTGTGTGATTAGCAGTACCGCTGTGCGTTAATGTTCCGGTGATCTGTGTGTTGTTTAATTCAACATCTGTAGTAATTACGAGATTTCCATTAACAATTAAATCGGTATTATCGATTACTACCGAACCGGTTCCGTTAGCACGTAATTCAAGATCTGAATTTGATAAAGTAGTTGTGATTCTATTTCCACGCACAACAATATCGCCGGTATCTATCTCGTTTGACTGTAAAGAACCAAATGTACCGATAACATTGTTAGCATACAAGGTGCCGTTAACAAACAGATCGTTTTCAATTAAAACATCATTTTCTGGAACATAAATTATCCCGGAACCCGGAGCATCTAAAACTAGATTAAATCCGTTTATCGACGATATCTGATTACCGTTTATCTGTATGTCGGCAATTTCAGCTAGACCACTTACTTCAAGATTTCCGTTGAGAGTATAATCACCAGTTTGTGTTGTGTTTCCAGTATGTAAAGTGTCGCCTATCTGTGTTAACGTTCCTGTTATATCGGTATCTTGGAGATCTGTATTTCCTTGTACAGTTAGATCATTTTGAACTAATAGATCAGCATCAGGTACAACTACTTTTCCTGCTCCGTTAGCACGTAATTCAAGATCTGAATTTGATAAAGTAGTTGTGATAAAATTATTTTGTATTTGTATATCGCTAGTCTGTACTATTTCTGTTTGTAAGATTGTCAGAGATAAATTTTCAACTGTTAGCGTGCCATTTACTGTAAGGTCTTGTCCAACTAATACATCATTGTTAGGTACGTAGACTATTCCGGCACCGCTGGCAAACAGTTCTAAGTTGCTATTTGAATCGGTGGTATAGAGTTGATTGCCGTCTATCCTAATATCTTCAAACTGAGCAAAGGTACCGACTGTTAGATTGCCTGTTAGATTGTAATTTCCTGTGTGGGTAACAGAGCCAGTCTGTAATAGATCTCCCACATGTGTTACAGTTCCCGTGATATCTGTGGTTGAAAGTGTTGTGGTACCAGTGACTGATAGATCTTGATTTATTAAAGTGTCGCTGGTTATTTCAACCACACCCGTTCCATCGGCTCTTAATTCTAAATCGCTGTTAGAAAGAGTAGTAAGGATCGTATTATTTTCAATTACGATGTTACCGTTAGTATAGCGATCGGCATTTATGTCTGTGGTAATATTTAGAGAATTAGCAGATAATGTTCCGGTAGTAGCTAAATCACCTTGAACTTCGAGATCTGTTCCGCTAACAATTATATTTCCTGTGCCTGCTGCTCTTAGTTCTAGATCGCTGTTTGACTCAGTGGTAGTAATAACATTATCATCTATTAAGATGTTTTCAAACTGAGCAGAATTTCCTACAGAAAGATTTCCAGTAATTGACAAGTCACCTGTTTGTGTATGATTTCCTGTTTGTATAATATCGCCGGTGACTGTTAATGAACCAACAATATTAGTGTCGGCTAAGGTAGTAGTACCAAGAACTTCGAGGTCTTCATCAACTTGTACATCACTACTTGAAACGTAGATTTTTCCTGTGCCGTTTGATCTAAGTTCTAGATCAGAATCCGACAGTGTTGTTGTTATAGTGTTTGAAGTTATAACGATATTTTCGTTTCTGATTGTCGTCGAAGTGATCGTACCGCTGTTGTTTATAGTTGTTCCGATAATCTGACCATTAACGGTTAAGTCTTGGTCTATCTGTACATCATTAGATGGCACATATATTCTTCCCGTGCCTGCGGCTTCTAATTGTAGATCCTGGTTGCTGTTTTTAGTCCTAATGTTATTTTGAACTATTTCAATATTTTCGAGATCTAAAGAAGCTGAAAAGAAAGAACCGGATACGCTAAGGTCACCATTTTGTACTACATTACCTGTAATGTTAGCATCACCGGTTAATGTTAGCGTTCCGTTGATGTTAGTAGTCTGTAGATTAGTAGTTCCTATTACAGTAAATGTGTCATTAACTTGTAAATCGTTGTTAGGTATAAGGACTTTGCCGGTACCTGCTGCGGATAATTCTAAATCACTGTTTGAATCTAAGGTCGAA